>ERZ773192.314-NODE-314-length-62545-cov-7.879613_pt1 | contig 62545 bp, 55 predicted proteins | sample MGYA00581010_ERZ773192 | MGnify/ENA primary metagenome ERZ773192 (study PRJEB29015, sample SAMEA2737741) | human gut metagenome | biome: human gut; feature: human-associated habitat; material: faeces | place: China | collected 2012 ...
TGGGAGAAACGCGCTTTCGGAAGGATTATTGCAAATGGGCGGAAAAAAAGGGATATGGCGCCTCACCGCTTCAATACCGCAAGCGGTATGGTGCGGGGTGACAGGGACGTCTGCTGACTATACCACCATGCAGGAGGGCCTCATCAGTATTCCGTGTAAATTTGAGGGAAAGCCCGGCAACTATCTGGCGAAGATATGGCAGGACCGCGACTGGGGGGGTAGAGAGGGGCCCGACGCTTGGCTACAATACCGAACTGACGGAGGTGCATATCAATCGCTTCCCCGGACGCCTGCGCAAGCTGTATGCACCCCACGTCGGCAGCAAGATCAAGGGCGTGGTACGCCAGAACGGAGACGATCCGATTTCCGGCTGGATCGAATTGACGGAGAAAGTTGTTTATCCTCAGGACAAATATATGGTTTGCTATGGCCGATTGGGATTATGAGATCGTAGATGCCTATTACTTTGAGATTGGCTTTTCCACCTCTGGCTGGAGAGTGCTGAAGGATTTGAAGAAAAAATAATCTCAGTGATTTCGATATTCTAAGAGAATCGGAACTTTTTCAGCAAATACGGAGAGCGGGTGACATCGCTCTCTGTATTTGTATAATGGGATAAGAACAAGGAGGGGAGAAATCGAAAATGAAGAACAACGGTGCTATATGATATGGAGAGACAGAAATGAAGCGGATCAAGGACATAGCGTGTATATCCAGACCTTCGGCAAACATTCGCATTAAGCCGGCAATCATGCTGCTTGAAAGATATTGTTTCCTGAACATCCAAAGGTATATCATAGCAACATCCACTTTTTGAATTGCCACTTTTGATGATTTTATTGGCGAAAGCAGGAACGCACATCCACCTTTTTATCCACTCCCCACTCTCCCGCGGAGCAAAAAAGGGGAAGCCGATCTCTCAGCTTCCCCTTAAAAATCTCTTGATTTTTCAGTGCCTTCGGCTTACTTGAAGTAGCGCTCCAGCAGGCCCTTGAGCGCCTTGCCGTGACGGGCCTCGTCGCGGGCCATCTCATGGACGGTGTCGTGAATGGCGTCAAGGCCGTTCTTCTTCGCGCAGGCAGCCAGCTCGAACTTGCCGTTGGTCGCGCCGAACTCGCAGTCCACACGCCAGGCGAGGTTCTTCTTGGTGGAATCGGTCATGTTGCTCTCAAGGTCGCTGCCGAGGAGCTCCGCGAACTTTGCGGCGTGCTCGGCTTCCTCGTAGGCGGCCTTCTCCCAGTACAGGCCGATCTCGGGATAGCCCTCGCGGTGCGCAATGCGCGCCATGCACAGGTACATACCGACCTCGCTGCACTCGCCGTTGAAGTTGGCCATGAGCTGATCGAAGATATACTTCTTGTCCTCTTCGCTAATCTGGTCGTTGTTCTTCACGGTCTTGGCATAAACGCCGAACTCATGCTCGGCGGCGAGCTTCATCTCGCCCTTGACTTCCTCGAACATATTGCTCTTGGCGTGGCACACGGGGCACTCCGCGGGCGCCTCGGGACCTTCATAGATATAACCGCAAACCTTGCAGACCCACTTTTTCATATTCGTATCCTCCATTTGATTTTTGTTGGAATTTTTAGGTTGCTTGCCTTTGTGAGCTTAGTGTAGCATAGTATTTGCAGTTTTGCAAAGTTGCATTTGCAACTTTGCGGTAAAATTTTTATGAATTTCTTGCCATTGCCCTGAGAATACGCGGGGCAAGGAGCACACTGACGACGATCTTCAGGCAGTCGCCGGGGAGATAGGGCAGCATATAGGCCGTGGCGAGCTTCGCCGCGCTGACGGCTCCGCCGTTGTAGACGTTTACGATGAGCGCGATGTAGGGCAGGCCGATGGCGTAAAGCACAGCAAAGCCGGCGGCGCAGGCGAGCGCGAGACGCATCGGCGTGCGGTTTTTCTCCGCGAGCCTGCCGATGACCCACGCGGCGGGGATCAGACCGAGCAGAAAGCCAAAGGTGGGATTGAACACATAGCTGAAGCCGCCGCCGGCAGCGAAAATGGGCAGACCAACCAGACCGAGACCGACGTAGAGCGCCTGCGAGAGCGCGCCGAGCCTCGCGCCGAGCAGCAGTCCGGCCATGGCGGTGAAGAAGCATTGCAGCGTGATGGTCGCGTGCATGAATTGGAAGTGGAGGAACGCGCCGATGGCGGTCAGGGCGGCAAACAGGGCGCAGTAAATGAGGTCTCTTGTTTTCATGAGGCTGCCTTTCTTTTTCTCAACAGGATGGGGCCAGTGTAGCACAGCACGGCGTCTCTGTCAACCTGAAATTTTATATAGGTTTACAAGAAGGATAACCGAAACGGGGAGATGGCATCTCCCCGTTTTGTGAGCTCAGACATTGAAGCGGAAGTAGATCATGTCGCCGTCCTTCACCACATAGTCCTTGCCCTCGCTGCGCAGCAGCCCCTTCTCCTTGGCGGCGGCCACGGAGCCGCAGGCGATCATCTCGGAGAAGTTGATGGTCTCGGCACGGATGAAGCCGCGCTCGATGTCGGAGTGGATCTTGCCGGCGGCCTGCGGAGCCTTCGTACCCTTGACGATGGTCCACGCGCGGCACTCATCCTCGCCGTAGGTGAGGAAGGAGATCAGTCCCAGCAGCGTATAGGAACACTGAATGAGCCGGTCCAGGCCGGACTTTTCGATGCCCAGCTCCTCAAGGAACATGGCGCGGTCGTCGCCGTCCAGCTCAGCAATGTCCTGCTCGAGCTTGGCGCAGATGGGCAGCACCTCCGCGCCCTCCTTTGCCGCCAAATCGGCGACGAGCTTATAATATTTGTTGGAGTCCTTGTCGGCAAAGCCGTCCTCGTCCATGTTTGCGGCGTAGATGATGGGCTTGAGGCTGAGCAGGTCGGCGGTGGCGATCAGCTCGGCGTCCTCCTTGCTGTCGGCTTCAAAGGTGCGCGCGCTCTTACCGGCGTCGAGGTGCGCGGCGAGTGCCTTGAATACGTCCGCCTCGTGCAGGAACTTCTTGTCGCCCTTGGCCATCTTCGCGGCCTTTTCCACGCGGCGGTTCACCATCTCCAGGTCGGCCATGATGAGTTCGAGGTCGATCGTTTCAATGTCGCCGATGGGATCGACGGGCACGTTCGTGCTGGCGTCGGCGACGACGTGCATGATGTTCTCGTCATCGAAGCAGCGCACGACGTGAACGATGGCGTCCGTGCGGCGGATGTTCTCCAGAAACTTGTTGCCGAGGCCCGCGCCCTGGCTGGCGCCCTTGACAAGGCCCGCGATGTCCACGAATTCAATGACCGCGGGGGTCTTCTTCTTGGGGTGGTACATCTCGGCGAGCTTGTCGAGCCGCTCGTCGGGCACGGCCACCATGCCGACGTTCGGCTCGATGGTGCAGAACGGATAGTTGGCGCTCTCCGCGCCTGCGTTGGTGATGGCGTTGAACAGGGTGGACTTGCCGACGTTCGGCAGCCCGACGATACCTAATTTCATCTTTGATTCTTCTCCTTTATTTTTCGAGGAAAAAGTTGCAGTATATGCTATAAAACTGGATGTTTTGCGAACTTTTTCCGATGATTTACTTTCTGCTTGGTGATTTACTCACCTTTTACTCACCCTTTTGCTCACCTTTTAGGCGGTGCGGGCGTTCTGAAATTGACGCACAGCTTGGAACATGGTGTCATCTGTCACATGGACATATCGGTCCATCGTTGTTTTGATGCTGGCATGACCGAGCAATTTTTGTAGCACCTTTGGCTGCATCCCACTTTCGATTGCGCGGGTTGCGTAGGTGTGGCGCAAAGCGTGCATACAGAAATGCTCAATCCCTGCTTTGTCACAAAGCTTATACAGATGTGTGTCATAGCTGCTGTTTTTTGCGGGCATCCCGGTACGGTAGTTGATGAACACCAAATCGCGCATATACAACGTTGCTTGCTTGGCTGTCCGGCGGTCAATGTAGGTCAACACCTTATCCAGTTCCGGCGACTCTTTCCTGTACTCACGTCCCAAGTAAAGATTCCACAGGATTTGGTAGGCTGTATCTGTCAGTGGAATGGTGCGGTAGCTCGTTTTGGTCTTGGGCGGTCCTGCTCTCCATTCATGCTGCTTGTGGCGAAACTCCATCGTCTTGTTCACAGTCAAGGTGCGTTTGTCCCAGTCGATGGCATCCCAAGTTAGACCAATTACTTCTCCGGTACGCAATCCCGTTTCCAGAATCAATGCGTATTGGTTGTAGTTGTGGGAGTGCTTCGCAGCTTCTAAAAATGCCTTTTGCTCACTGACTGTCAGAAAGTGAATCTCATCCACAGCCTTCACCGGACTATCAAAGCGAACACCGTCCATGGGGTGTTTTTCAATCAGCCCGTTTTCCTTTGCGGCCTTGAACATAGCCCCCAGTGCGATATACGCCTGACGAATGGTAGAACCTGCATAGGTTTCGGTCATACCGTTGAAAACCGCTTTGCAGTGCATCGGCTTTACTTCCGTCAGCAAAAGTTTACCCAGTATCGCTTTCGCATTTCTCTCGTAACGCTCACGGTAATTTCTCACCGTGTTCGGTGCCAGTCCGGTAAGCAAATTGGCTTGCCAGAAGTCAAACCATTCGTTCACAGTCATTTGCACCGGTACAGGAGTTTTCGGTTCTGGGCGTACTTGATGGTACTGCTGTTCTTTCTGCCAGTTCTTAGCCTCTTTCAAACTCTGAAAGCACCTTTCCAAACGCTGACCCGCTTTATCTGTGCATCGTGCATAGTACAGGCCATCTTTTCTCTGACCTATACCCTTGCCCAGTTCTTTTCCTTTCAAGCTTTTTCCCATATATTTGGCTCCTCTCGGTCAACGAGAAAACGAGCCATGTAACTTGATAATTGTACCATGGTAACTTCATTTTCTCAATAGATAAAAACGCATTTTCTTTACAAGGGAAGATATAGATATACCCTGCCGCACAGCGCAGCAGGGCATACCGGGCAATCAAACTACAAAGCGCTCTGAAATGTAATTTTCAAACTCCCGACGCTTGACCAATTTCCTGCTACCGACAAAAAGGACAAAGGGGCAACCTTCCTCGCGGAGCATTGCGTCAATGCGGTTGATTCCGATGTTGCTGTACAGGGCAGCCTCTTTGATGGTAAGGAGCAGCTTTTCATTGATTGGAACTGTCATCTTATCTTCCATTGTGTTTCCTCGCCTTAGTGATATGGGTTATGTGGTATTCGTGCAATCTGTGATTCCTGCGTCAAACAGGGAGCAAAACTTGCTGATATTGCTTTCTCTGGATACCTCTCCCTTTTTTTGATATGGATTTTCACGCACTGCACCGGGGACCGGATGAAATTTGCATGATTGAGCATCATACTCCATAGACTGGATTTCATCATTCGTCATCATGAGGACCAATGACAAACGACGCAACAGTTGGCTGAATCCATCCGTCTGCTCTTTCCATCCCTCGCCCATGATTTTTCGATAAAACCCAATTGGGGAGTAAGGGGTTGTGATGTAGTAACATGCAGCGCAAATAGCCTTGTCATAGTACCGACTTGGAGCAGACACATCTTCCCCGTAAGGGTCCAACAGCCTTAGCAAGTCTGAAAAAGGAATATCATTGGGGCGGGCCTCATCGTAGATAATAACATCTTCGCCGCTATAGCGTTGAAATGGATCACGGCTACTGCCAGTGATAAAATAGTCCTTATCTTGCTTTCCGGCTAATTCTTTTGCAAAGCGAGTTTTGCCGGTTCCGGCCTCACCGTAAATCCAGATGACCTCAACTTTTTTTCCGGTAGCTTTTCTCAGTTTCATTCGTTCTTCGGCAAGATTTTGCAATCGTTTCGCCCAAACGTCATCAATCTTCTTGTGGTGTTTTGCATACTGGCTCCCCGACAATTGCTTTTCTAAATCTTCACGGGATAGAACCCCAATATAAAGGCAGTCAAGCAAGTGGTCTATATCGCCTTTGTGACTTGGATGTTTTCCCTTTTTCTGTTGCTTTGCCTCATATCGCGAGAGCCATGCCGAATAGTCAAAATTTGCAATCACTTCATTGGGTGAATACTGGTAATCTTCCTTAGCATCGGGAGTTCGGTGAGCCAGATAGGCAAATCCATTATCAATACGCTTGTCCCACTTCTCCAAATATTGCGCTGCAATATTCAGCTTTTTGGCGACTGCATCTACCTCTCGACCGTGCAAAAAATGTGCAAATATATGGATGTGCGGTTCTTCTCCTGCATCTTTATCATGCAAGATTCCAGCATACCGCTCCGCACCAATCTCATCCACCCGCTTCAACAACTTATCTAGTGTGTCATAGGGCGGTTTGAGATACTTCACCTGCTGCACCAGCATAAAGTTGTAGGGCCTATCCCTTTGTCCGTTTTGAGTGACCTTTCTTTTACTCATATTCACAATCTTATTTATAAATTTTGGCATGATGGCATAATGGCGCGGCTACTATCCAACAAGCCCAGTAGCCGCGCTACGGCTGGATTATTCAACTATTTGACACACGCCACACTGCCTCTGGGCTGCGCCCCCGGCAGCGCGGTTAATCGTAATACTCCTGCAAAAGCTGCCCCAGCTCTTTATATACCGGAAATTGCATATGGGGAAAATGTACGAATGATACCGCATCGTGGACACCATCTGTGCTGGAAAACCACGCATCTCCTTGTTGATATACTCTATCGCCAACAAAGCTGTCCAGCTTTTCTGCGTCCCACATCAGCAGCCCTTCCGCTCGCGTTGGCCGAAACAAAATCTTAGTGGACATTGCAGAGCGGAGCATGGCGGGTAGACCGCCCTCCTGCACACTGGCTTCCGCGATACTGATTATTATATAGCACCCAGCAGAGGCACCGGTCGTGACAATGCGCTTAATCAAGCCATCAAACGTGTCCAAGCAGTAATCACTATCCTTGGCTGCCTTTTTAGGCAAGACTGCGCGACATGAGACATATTCATCCAAAAAAAGAAACGATGGATGAAAATCTGCGTCCCACCACTTAACAGCATCGCCTGTCTGCTCGGACAGGTCATTCAAGAATTTCTGGCGCTGCGTGATAATTGCCACATATGCCTTAAGGGCATCCAGAATTCCGGTAGCTTCCCCGTCATCATCTAGTGTAACCGTGAACGGCAGGCGGGACAGTTCGGCACATTTGGGATCAACAATTGTGATGGTGCTGCCAAAATCATCCGGCCCACAGGATAGCACCTGTATCAGAAGAGCAATCACGCCGGTCGTCTTACCGCTGCGCGTTTTGCCCGCGACCAAGATCGACCCCGATGTTGTCAGGTCGATACATGTGGTCTGATCTACGCGGAGAATCGTGGGGGATTCCGGCAACATTTCATCAGCAGAAGTGAAGGTAATGGAACGGTCAGCTAGCACGTCCTCAATGATGAAGGTTACAGACCTAAACGCTATATCAGCATCCACCTGTACTACGGCATACTGTTGGTACTTTCGATTTAGGGCTGCCGAGATGGTCGGGGCCGCAGCAATGAGCACGTCCACAGATACACTCTGCTGCGCACTGATCGTCAAACCATATAACCCTGAACTAATGCACCAGCAACTGACTTTTGGGAGCAGGTCCCCATCCCGCAGGTGCAGCGGATTTCCATGGGAGGGCTGATACAGGGCCTGCCGAATCATCGTACCGATCCGCATTGTGTCGGTCTGGAGCAAATAGCCTATTACTGCAAGCGCAATTAAATAAATTGCCGCAGCGGTGCATATGACATAAGCGATATTCGCCAGCAACGCTATCTCTTGTTGAAGTTCACCGAAAGGACCTATTTCCCCCGGAACGGGGGAAATGAGTCCTGAATATATGGAAAAGATTATTCCGCAGGAAAGTGGAATCACTCCAATTATCGCCAACCGGACGTAAAGCGGAGCAAAGCGGAGCCGGGAAGCATCGGATCGATAATACATATTTTACACCTTGGCTTTCGGCATGGCTTGCTGGGTGGGAACGGTCTGGACGCCTTTGCATACAATCGAGAGTTGATTGCTGTATTCGCCATAGCAACGAGCTACAGCATCCACCGGAATCACGATATCGCCAATGGCTACATCAACTGCCGCACTCCCCTCAATTTTGAAGGTTAAGCGTTGGTACAAATTGGTGAACTGCTCGCCATTGCGATGCTCATACTGTGTGTTGTCGGAAGTAATAACCACATCAACACGCTTGCCCAGCCGCTTGCCTGTGTCGCGGTCCAGCCAATCCGAAACGCCGACCACCTGATATGCTTTTCCGGCAGAAAAACCTGCCCAGTCAAATTGCCGGAACTGTCCGAGTCCTTTCATTTTTTTGAACCTCCTGTTATTTTTATATTTTGGGCTTGAAATCTGTCCGACATTTGCTATAGTTATGGTACAGATTTTTCATGATCCGATTTTACAACACTTTTTCACAACTTGCAATCCGGCTGTATGTTCGGAAATAGAAAAGAAACGAGGACAGATATCGTGGATAAAACTAATCAACTGGATATATTTGAGGAGAAGATTGCTGCTAAAGCTACAATTCTCATGCAAAAGGATAGTGTCGAAATCAGATTAAACCCCAAGATTATCGTTACAAGCCACGTCAAATGCCCATATTCTTTTGAAGAAATGTGGAGTATGGAGGAAGGATTGTGTGAAAGGTGTCCTAATAATGACTTGTGTGGTGACAATTTAGAAGAAGTGGACGTTTGGCCGCTTCCTCATTCAAATATAAGCAAGCATATTGAATTGTTGAATGAAGCCTACGCTTATCTAAGCAGCGCCGTTGCTGAAATCAATATAAATACTGTGCAAGACGGGATCGTAGTAAACGCCCTTGAAAACTACCAGAATGATTTTGCGTTTTTATCTGCCTTGCTCAATGTTCTATCGTCAGATAGGGGACGAAGCCTTAAATACAGCAAATATAGGGAAATTCTGAGTGATATCCCCCGCTGGCTTCCGCATGATGAAAAAGTCGATTCGCAGATGCTGTCTCCCTTAGAATCATATGTTCTCCACGTCAATAAATCTATGGCTATATGGAACGATGCAGCCCAATATGAACAGTACATTGATTGGGTAATCAAGCGGAAAGATAGCTTTGCTGCATATACCTGCGAAAATTTGATAGGACTTTGTTTTTCAATTTTAGATTATTATGTATCGCAAAATATCAATATCAAGCGTTGTAAGATTTGCGGGAAATTTTTTAGTCCTCAGTTTGATTACAGAGAAGTTTACTGTAGCAAAGAATGCGCAAGGAAATTTGAGAATATCAGGGTCAGCTACAGGAGACAGAGTGAGTGCTACAAAGAATATGAAAAAATCCGCAATATGTTACGCAAGCGCAAGGAACAGTCTTATTTGTCCCAGACCAAAGACGAAATCTATGCTGCGGAACACGAAGCAAGAGAGCTGTGGGAAAAGCTGAAAGCTGACATGGTCGCTGGAAGGATAACAGAAGATGCGGCCACAGAAATATTGGCGGGCTTCCGAAATAATTTGAAAAAAGTGAAAAAATGAGAACAGGTGACAGTCAAGTGCTGACTGTCACCTTGTGCATTACCCCTATTCTTCATAGCTGTCAATACCGCAACTTTTTGAAAAAAGTTGTGCAAGTGTCTTCGACAGTATTGACAGCTACAAAGAATAGGGCTGCTGGTGACGAAAGCGAAGCGAGCGGGCGCCCGCTTCGCGAACTCACAGAATGGGAGGAACGTCACCGATGAAAGAAACCACGAAAATGAGCCGAGCAGTCAGCCAACTGGAACACATCTACAACGCCCTCAACACAGATTTTTTTGACGGACTGCTGCCCGTGCCTATCATCACCGTACAGAGCAAGCCGGGGACTTACGGACACTGTACCACCGCCAAAGTCTGGCAGCGTAAGGACGGAGGCGCGTATGAACTGAACATTGCCGCTGAAGTGCTGAATTACCCGATTGAAGAAACTTTGGATACCATGCTGCATGAGATGGTACATCTCTATTGCCGGGAAAACGGCATCAAAGAGGTCAGCCGGGGAGGGAAGTACCACAACGGAAAATTCAAAGCGGTTGCCGAAGCCCACGGCTTGACCTGCATCCCGTGCGGACAATACGGCTGGAATACCACACCGGGAGAAAACCTCGTTGAATATGCACTTTCAAAAAACTGGAACGAAATCAAAAGCGGACGCAGCGGCTTACCGCCCTTTATCCGCACGGGAGCTGCCGGGGGAGCAGCCCAGACAGGAGCCAGCACCACACTGGGCGGCAAACGTCCCAGCAGCACCCGCAAGCTGATTTGTCCGAAATGCGGGCAGTCTGTCCGCGCCACGAAAAAGGTCAATATCCTTTGCGGGGACTGCATGATGCAGATGGTCGAAGTCGGATAAAAGGAACCGCGCACATCCAAGGAAATCTTGAATGTGCGCGGTTGCAGTTATTGTCCAGCCCGGACAGGCCATCACTGATACCATTTTACGCCATTCTTCACGGCTCATGCCGCCGCATTTGCATAGTAGCTTCCGGTGGGAACATCGCTGAACTCGGCCTTGCTATCGACCATCTTGCAGAGCATCCGTCAAGGTGTGAAAGAGAGGCCGCTTTTCTGTTTTGACATCTGAATTTACCGACAATATAATTTGACGGAAACTTAACAGGAAGGTCGGCCATTTTGCGTATTTCATGGTTGACCTTCCTGCTTTGTTGTATTAGACTTTTCTGTGGTAATCGACAGCTTTCGACAGTTTTCGAGCCAAAATTCGCCGGACGGTCTGCCCCCGGCAGCACAATGAAAGGAACTGCAAGCGTATGAAAAGACTGACTTGTATCCTGCTCACCCTCTGCATGGCAATCTCGATCTGCTGCGTGTCCGCGTCTGCGGCGCTCTTCACCGATGTCCCTGATTCCTTCTGGGCCTCCAAGGAGATTGCCTGGGCGGTTGATAAGGGCGTTGTGAACGGTACGTCTGCCACGACCTTCAGCCCCAACAACAAGACCTTGCGCGGCCAGATGACCGCCATTCTTTACCGCTATGCCGGTGAGCCTGCCGTGAGCGGTGCTTCCTCCTTCTCCGATGTGAAGTCTACCGCGTACTACGCGAACGCTGCAAGCTGGGCGCAGAAGAATAACATCCTGATCTCCACCGTCTCCGGTTCAAGTCAGTTCCTCGGCGATACGCCTATCAGCCGTGCGGAGTTCTGCGCGATGGTCTACAACTACGCCGGATACAAGAGCGTTGACCGCAAGACCGCCTCTGCCGCTCCTTTCAGCGATGTAAAGGGCCTGTCCTCCGAGCTTCTCACCGCTATCAACTGGGCATATGCCAACGGCATTGTGAACGGCGTTGATGCAAAGCATTTCGCCCCTAACGATACCCTTACCCGCGCACAGGCCGTCGTGATGCTCTATCGCTATGAGGCCAAGTTCGCTTCCGGCGGCACGGAAACCAATCCCTCCACCGAGATTCCCACGAAGCCCGACGGTACGACCAAGACCTATACCGGCGCTGATGTAACTGCCGAGTACAAGTCCAAGGCTGTTGGCGCTCTTGGCTCCTACTTTGAGGTCAATGTTCCCGTCGGCCAGAAGGCTTACTTTAAGGTGTCCGATAACTCCGGCAAAATCCTTGGCGTCAATATCAAGGACTGCAATGGTTTTTATAACCATACGACCGACATTGGCTTTGTCGGGATTGATGTGGATTCCAGCAGCGTCATGGTCGAGGGTTACAAGGCTGGCACTATGGTTGTGAGCCTGTTCAAGTCCGATGAAACGAATGGGACGCTCAGCACCGTTGTTATCCGTGTTGGCGGTTCCACCTGCTCCGTCGCCATTACGACGCCCAGCGGCATCTCTACTAACCCCGGCGGCACCGGCAATCAGGGCAATCAGGGCAGCGAGTTCGACTATAACTCTGTTGACTTCAATGCCAATATGGATATCCGCAATGAAATTATCCGCCTGACGAATGAGGTTCGTAAGGAAAATGGGCTTTCTGAGTTGCCTACGGATTCTGCCGTGATGAATGCTGCACAGGCCATTGCGGAATATTACGCGATGTCCGGCGACGGATGGAATGGACATAATGATACTATTGAATGGACTTGCATGAGGGATGCCGGTTTGGCTTACGGAGCTATGACCAACCTGACTGGTATTTCCGGTAGTGAAAATGTTGCCTCTCGTGCAATTACAAACTGGAAAAACTCTAAGGGACATTTTGAGTCTATGACGCTTACTGACAGTGATAACATCGGTGTCGGGGTCGCAAAGGATGTAGGCGGTTATTGGTGTGTTCAGCTCTTTGGAGATTATGAATCCGTCGGTTAAAATTCGTGTTTACGGAATAGTCTATTGACAGCTTATAGTAGGCTAATTCCATTATGAGAGGTGTGGCCGTCTATGTTGCCGCACCTCTCCTTTGTTTTTAACTTCTTTCCGTCCCCTACGCTTTGCTGTCTATTGCTCCCGCTTGGCCTGCTGCTTCGCTTTCCACGCGGCATATTCCCGCTGCCCGTGTCCATCATCACCGTGCAGAGCACGCCGGACACTTACGGGCATGATATTACAGCAAATGGCCTGCCGCCGAAAAAGCAGCAGACCATTTTGTGTTACATGGTTCGTCTCGTTATTTTTACTCACCTTTTACTCACCCTTTTGCCGGGGAGTTACATTGATTTACATGAAGTCATGTGGAGCAGAAAGTTTTCAATCCGGCAGAATATGGAGATATATCAGCATTTATTGAGATACTTTGTTGCCCGCATCCCCCACGATTCCTAATTTCATAAAGGAAAGCCTCCTTTTATTTTTCAGCAAAATATTCTATCACGCCGGAGCGCAAAACGCAAGCCATTCCGCCGCCTTTTGAAAAAGCAGAGCGTTCTGCGGAACGCTCTGCTTTTTGCCTGCCGGTTTACAGCTTTGTGATGACGGGAATGACCATCGGGCTGCGCTTGGTCGTTTTGAACAGGTAGTTGCTCACGCCCGATTTGATCGCGCCCTTGAGCTCGCCGATGTCGCGGCTGCGGCGGCCCAGCACGCCCTCGGAGGCGGACATGACCACGGTCTTGAGCTCATTCATCAGCTCCTCGGACTCCTTGACGTAGATGAAGCCACGGGTGATGATCTCAGGCTCGGCGAGCATATAGCCGTCGTGCGCGGAGATGGGCAGCACGACCACCACCATGCCGTCCTCGGCGAGATGCTTGCGGTCGCGCAGGACCACGGCGCCGACGTCGCCCACGCCGCTGCCGTCCACGAAGATCTCGCCGGCGGGCGCCATGCCCGGCACGAGCTTCATCGTGCGGGCGGTGATCTCCACCGCGTCGCCGTTTTCGCAGATGGCGATGTTCTTGCGGTCCATGCCCATGGACATGGCAAGGTTCTTATGGATCTGCAGCATACGCTGCTCGCCGTGTACGGGGATAAAATACTTCGGCTTTGTGAGCGCGTGGATGATCTTCAGTTCCTCCTGGCAGGCGTGGCCGGAGACGTGGAGCATATCCGCGCGGTCGTAAATGACCTCGACGCCCTTGCGGAATAGCTCGTTGATGACACGCGAGACGGTATTCTCGTTGCCGGGAATGGCGGAAGCCGAGATGATGACGCGGTCGCCGGGGCCGACCTCGATCTGCTTGTGCTGGGAAAACGCCATGCGGTAGAGCGCGCTCATCTCCTCGCCCTGCGAGCCGGTGGTCACGATGACCTGCTTATCGAGCGGGAGCGCCTTGATCTTGTTGATGTCCGTCACGGTGTTCTTGGGCAGCTTCATGTAGCCGAGATCGACCGCGACCTTGGTGACATTTTCCATGCTGCGGCCCGTGACGGCGACCTTGCGGCCGACCGCCGCCGCCGCGTCGATGACCTGCTGGATGCGGTGGACGTTGGAGGCGAAGGTCGTGACGATGATGCGCTGCTTGCAGCCGGCAAAGAGCCGGTCGAAGGTCTTGCCGACCGTGCGCTCGCTCATCGTGTAGCCGGGACGCTCGACGTTCGTGGAGTCCGCGAGCAGCGCGAGCACGCCCTGCTTGCCCAGCTCGCCGAAGCGCGCGAGGTCGATGACCTCGCCGTCGATGGGCGTGGAGTCGATCTTGAAGTCGCCCGTGTGGACGACGGTGCCGAGCCCGGTGTGGATGGCAAACGCCACGCTGTCCGCGATGGAGTGGTTCACATGAATGAACTCCACGCTGAACTTGCCGGCCTTGACCGTCATGCCGCTCTCGACCGTGACGATCTTGGTGGACTTCAAAAGCCCGTGCTCCTCGAGCTTCAGGCGGATCAGTCCCGCGGTCAGGCGGGTACAGTAAATAGGCATATTGACCTGCTTGAGGACGTAGGGGATGGCCCCGATATGGTCCTCGTGGCCGTGGGTGATGAACAGACCGCGGATGCGGTTCTTGTGCTTGGTGAGGTAGCTCACGTCGGGAATGACAAGGTCGATGCCGTACATATCGTCGCCGGGAAAGGCCATGCCGCAGTCCACGACGATGATCTCGCCGCCGTACTCATACACGGTCATGTTCTTGCCGATCTCGTTCAGTCCGCCGAGCGGGATGATCTTCAAATTTTCTGCCAAAATGCATTCACTCCTTATGGATCTTCAAAAATTGGGTGAGCATTCGGTCCACGCCGCGCGGAAATGACCGCACGGAAACAACGGCGTCCGTGCTGCGCGCTCCGCCCTGTTCCGCGGAGCGCATCGCACCATCGGCGCCCTGATCGTTTTTACTATGGACTTGTGCTCTATTCAAACCGCGCGATGGCGGCTCAATACAATTTGTGTTTTTATAGTATACCACGTTTTTTGGAAAAAGTACACACTTTTTTTCATGCGCCCCTTTTCCGGACGAATTTTTTATCGGAAAGCCTATTGCACCCTTGCGCGCCCGTGTGCTACAATATAGTATCTATCCGTATTTGTTCCGCCTTTGTGCCGCCGATGAAGCGGGGAGGATGCCTTATGAGTAAGAAAGTCAATAAGCTGACCGAGCCGAATATGCGGCTGTATTTTCTTCTTGCCGCGGTCTTCTGCGCGGTGACGCTGTGGATCGAACCGATCCTCGGCCTCGTCGAGGCCGGTGTGATGGAGCTCACCTACGTCTATTTCCGCCGCACGGCGCAAAAGCGCCGCGAGGGCATCCAGCGCTATGTCGAGGATATGACCGACGATGTGGCGAGCGCGGGCAAGTCCTCCATGCTCTCGGCGCCCTTTGCCATGATGGTCTTTCGCCCCGACACGCAGGAGGTGCTGTGGAGCAACGAGAGCTTCCTCCAGCTCACGGGCATGAGGGAGAATCTGTTCGATAACCGGCTGGAGGATACGCTGCCCGGCTTCCCCGCCCAATGGCTGCTGGAGGGAAAGAGCGAGTGCCCCGAAACGGTCATCGTCAACAACCGGCACTTCCGCGTGTTCGGCAGTCTCACGCATCCGAGCGGCCGCAGCGGTGCGCGCGGACTTCTCGCGTTGACCTATTGGATGGACGTGACCGAGCAGGACGAGCTCAGGAAAAAGAGCGAGGAGAACCGCCCCATCGTGGCCGTGCTCATGCTCGATAACTACGAGGAGCTGATGAAGGCCGGCACCGAGGCGGCGCGCTCGTCCGTGCTCGCGCAGATCGACGAAAAGATCAGCGCGTGGGTGTCGGGCACGCAGGGGCTTTTGTGCAAGTACGACCGCAACCGCTATTTGCTGCTGCTGACGGAAAAGCATTACAATACGCTGCTCGAGGGCAAGTTCAGCGTGCTCGACGCGGTGCGCTCCGTCGTCACCGAGGACGGCGTCGCCGCGACGCTCTCCATCGGCGTCGGCAAGGACGCGGACGATTACGAGACGCTTTTCAAGAACGCGGGCCTGTCCATCGAGATGGCGCTCTCGCGCGGCGGCGATCAGGTCGTCGTGCGCAACCGCCTCGATTTTGAGTTCTACGGCGGCAAGACGAAGTCCACCGAAAAGCGCACGAAGGTCAAGTCCCGCGTGATGGCCAACGCCCTCGGCGAGCTGATCTCCGATGCCACTCAGGTCTTTATCATGGGCCATAAGCACGCCGACTTCGACGCCGTCGGCGCGGCGGCGGGCGTGTGCTGCATCGCGCGCAAGCGCGGCAAGAAGGCGCAGATCGTCATTGACATGGACGACAATGCCGCCGGCCCGATCCTCAAGCGCCTTGCTGCGCTGCCGGAGTATAAGGATGCCTTCATCAGCGGCAGCGACGCCTTCATCAAGGCACAGCCCGGCGCGCTGCTCGTGGTGGTGGACACCAACCGCCCCGACTTCGTGGAGTCCGAGCAGCTGCTCGACACCTGCAACCGCGTGGCGGTCATCGACCATCACCGCCGGGCGGCGAGCTATATTGAATCCGCTGCGCTCAACTTCCACGAGCCCTACGCCTCGTCGGCATCGGAGCTGGTGAGCGAGCTGCTGCAATATCTCATTGACCCCGGCGATCTGCTGCGCGCCGAGGCCGAGGCCCTGTTCGCGGGCATCGTGCTCGATACGAAGAACTTCACCATGCGTACCGGCGGACGCACCTTTGAGGCCGCGGCGCTGCTGCGCCGCGCGGGCGTGGACACGGCGGACGTGCAGCGCCTGTTCCAGGGAACGCTTTCCGACATGATCGAGCGCTATGACATCATCCGCCACGCGGAGCTGTATCACAACGACATTGCCATCGCGGCGGTGGAGCAGGACATCGACCGCGTGACCGCGGCCAAGGCCGCCGACGAGCTGCTGACGCTGCGCGGCGTGCGCGCGTCGTTCGTGCTCTTCAAGCACGATACGGGCGTGAATCTGTCGGCGCGCTCGCTCGGCGAGATCAATGTGCAGCTTATTATGGAAAAGCTCGGCGGCGGCGGAAACTCCACCACCGCGGGCGGACAGATCCCGGACGGGACGGTGGACGCGGTGCGCGAGCAGCTCATCGCCGCCATCGACCAGTATTTGGAAGGATAAAAAAACCACCATCAGGAGGATAGAACGATGAAAGTTATTTTACAGCAGGACGTCAGAGGTCAGGGCAAGAAGGGCCAGATGATCGATGCAGCAGAGGGCTACGCCCGCAACTATCTGCTGCCGCGCAAGCTGGCCATCCCCGCCACGGCGGACGCCATCAACACCATGAACCTCAAGGAAAAGGCGCGCCGCGCCGAGGAGGCGGCGAACCGCGCCGCCGCCGTGGAGACCGCGGACAAGCTGCGTAACTGCACCGTGAAGATCACCGCCAAGGGCGGCGCGAACGGCAAGCTCTTCGGCGCCATCACCGGCAAGGAGATCTCCGAGGCGCTCATGGCACAGTTCGGCCTGGACGTCGGCAAGCAGAAGATCGTGCTCGACGAGCCGATCAAGGCGTTCGGCAGCTACGAGATCCGCGCGAAGCTCGGCTACGAGGTCAGCGGGAAGTTCACCGTGACCGTGGCGGAGGAATAAGCCAGACTTTACGCAGAAAAGAGGTGCCCTGCGATGGACGAACTGCTCTACCGCCAGATGCCGCACTCGCTCGAGGCGGAGCAGGCGGTGCTCGGCTCGATGCTCATCGACGCGAACTGCATTAAGGACGTGATGGAAAAGCTGCGCCCCGAGGATTTCTATCTGCGCCAGAACCGGGAGATCTTCGAGACGATCTATTCCATGTTCCTCTACTCCAAGCCCATCGACGGCGTGACCGTCGCGGGCGAGATGGAGCGCAACGGCACCTATGACGAAAATACCACGCGCAATTATCTTGTGCAGCTCATGGAGGTCACGCCGACCTCCGCGAACGTCAATGAATACGCCGACATCGTGCGCGACAAGGCGCTGCTGCGCGCGATCGCGACCGTGGCGAGCGACATCACCGGCATGGTGCAGGACGGCACGGGCGGAGCCTCCGCCGTGCTCGACGCCGCCGAGCAGAAGATCTACGCGGTGCGCCGCGGGCGCAGCGCACAGAATATGGAGCAGATCAGCGTTGTGCTGCAGGGCGTGCTCGACCATCTCGCCGAGCTTTCCGCCACCGGCGGTAAGACGCTGCCGGGCCTTTCCACGGGCCTGAGCGCCGTGGACGACAAGATCAACGGCCTGAGCAAATCTGACCTTATCCTGTTGGCTGCGAGACCCGGTATGGGTAAGACGAGCTTTGCGCTCAACGTGGCGCTCAACGTCGCCAAGGCGAGCGGCAAGGCGGTCGCGGTCTTTTCCCTGGAAATGTCCAAGGAACAGCTCGTCACACGCGTACTGTCCAACGAGGCGCTGGTGGAGAACGGACGGCTCATCTCCGGCAATCTGCGTGAGAGCGACTGGGTAAAGATCGCGGAGGCGGCCTCGACGCTCAGCCGCACGGACATCAAGATCGACGACAACCCGCTCCTCACCGTCGCGGACATGAACGCCAAATGCCGCCGCATCGAAAACCTCGGCCTCGTCGTCATCGACTATCTTCAGCTGATGACCTCCGCCGGCGGAAAGGGCTACAGCGGCGAAAACCGCCAGCAGGCGGTGAGCGACATTTCGCGTATGCTCAAGATCATGGCGAAGGAATTGCAGGTCCCTGTGCTCTGCCTTTCACAGCTCTCGCGCGCGAACGAAAAGCGCGACGACAAGCGCCCCATGCTCTCCGACCTGCGTGAATCCGGCGCGATCGAGCAGGATGCGGACATCGTGCTCTTTCTCTACCGCGACGACTATTACAACGAGGATTCCGAAAAGCACAACATTGCCGAGTGCATCGTCGCCAAGAACCGCCACGGCGAGACCGGCAAGGTCGAGCTGCGCTGGATGCCGGAGTACACGACCTTCGGCACGCTCGAAAGGCGGTACGAGGACGAATGAAAAAGGTACTGGACTTTGTGCAGCGCTTCGACCTGCTGCCGCGCTACGAGCTGCTGCTCGCGGCGGCTTCGGGCGGCATGGACTCGATGTGTCTGCTGGACTTTTTATACGAAAACGGCTACCGCGTGTGCGCGGCGCACTACAACCATCAGCTGCGCGGGCAGGAGGCCGACATGGACGAGGACCTCGTGCGTGCGTGGTGCGCAGCGCGGCGCATCCCGCTGTGCGTCGGTACGGGCGATGTGGCGGCCTACGCCGGGGAGAACGGCCTGACAATCGAGGAGGCGGCGCGCAAGCTGCGCTATGACTTTCTTAACACCGTCGCCGGTCAGACCGGCGCGGCGCGCATCGTCACCGCCCATCACGCGAACGACAACGCCGAAACGGTGCTCTTTCATCTTGCCCGCGGCACGGGCATGGCGGGCCTTGCCGGCATCGCGCCGAAAAACGGCAGGCTGGTGCGCCCCTTCCTCTGCTTGACGCGGGAGGAGCTTGCCGCCTACGCGAAGGAGCATCATGTGCCCTATCGCACGGACGCGACCAACGCGGACACGGCGCTCACGCGCAACTTTATCCGCGCGGAGGTGCTGCCGAAGCTCTGCCGGGTCAACGCGCAGGCGGTCGAGCACATCGGCGAGACGGCGCTGCGCCTGCGGCAGGAGGATGAATACCTCGACTCCCTTGCCGCCGCTTATCTGACGGAGCTGAAAATGGAGGCCGGAGCGGTGACGCTGCCCTGCGCGGCGGTCACGCAGGTACCCGCGGTCCTGCGGTCGAGGGTGCTGCGCCTTGCGCTCGACGCACTCGGCGCGGGGAAGAAGGACTTCACCGCCGCGCACTACGACGCGCTTGCCGCGCTCTGCGCGGGAAGCGGGACGGCACAGCTCGACCTGCCCGGCGGCGTGACCGCGCGGCGCGCGGACGGTGTGCTGACGCTCTGCGCACACCGGAGGGAAACGCCGGAGCGCGTTTTGCTCCGCGCGGGGGAGACCGTCCGGTGGGGCGGCTTTGCCATCACCTGCCGAAAATGCGAAAAAACGGTTGAAAATTCTGAAAATACCGTTATATTAAGAGGTGCCGCTCTGGACGCGCCGCTCTCGGTCGGCGCGTGGGACGTGCGGGAGAGCATGACGCTGCCCGTCTCGCGCGGCTCGCGGAGCCTCAAGCGGCTCTTCGCCGAGCGCGGCTTTTCGCCGGATGAGCGGGAGCAAACGCCGGTCATCCGCTCGGGCGGCGCGGTCGCTGCGGTGTACGGCATCGGCACGGACGCGCTGTTTCTGCCGACGGACGGCGAGAGCGTGTGTGTATTGACCTTTGAGAAAACCGCGGAGTAATGCTCCGAAAAAACAAACATAAAACAATGGGAGAGGGAAAAACTATGGCGAAAAGCATGATGGATCAGGATATGCTGAAGGTGCTCTACAGCGAGGAGCAGATCAGGACGCGCGTGCAGGAGATGGGCGACACGCTCTACGAGCAGTTCAAGGACCGCAACCCGCTGTTCCTCGGCGTGCTCAAGGGCAGCTTCATCTTCATGGCGGACATCGTCCGCGCCTGCCAGATCAAGAGCGACATCGAGTTCATCGCGGTGTCGTCCTACCAGAACGGCACGTCCTCGTCCGGCGTGGTGCAGATCACGCACGACCTGCAGCAGGACATTACGGGCCGCGAGATCGTGGTCATTGAGGATATCCTGGACTCCGGCAATACCCTCTACTTCCTCAAGAACTATTTCCTCACCAAGGGCGCCAAGAGCGTGACGGTCGTCACTCTGCTCGATAAGCCCGCCCGCCGCGTCAAGCCCATCACGGCCGATCTCGCGGGCTTTGAGGTCCCCGACGAGTTCGTCGTGGGCTACGGGCTGGATTACGCCCAGCAGTACCGCAATATGCCGTACATCGGCGTACTCAAGCCGGAGGTCTACAGCAAGTAAGGCCGTAGCCCACACGCCCTGAAAGGGGCGGCGCGCGTAAGCGCGTACAAGCATTTTGCCGCAGGCAAAATCTTGGAACGGGACGGATTCATTCCGTACCGTTCAGAGTAAGATCAAAGGGCTCCCGCCGCGCCTGCGCGGTGGGAAGGGCTACGGGCTGGACTACGCCCAGCAGTACCGCAATATGCCGTACATCGGTGTGCTCAAGCCGGAGGTCTACAGCAAGTAAGGCCGGCGTATGATGGAAAAAGCGCCGCAGGCTTTGCGCCGCGCACGGCGCAAATGATCTTGACTGTTATTTCTGACGACATGCGCGTCTGAAATAACACATCTCGCGAAGTGAGCGTCGAGCCGCTGCGGCGGAGAGGCGCAGAGCGAAGCGCATCCAAATATCAAAAAAGTCCGTAGGACTTTTTTGAAGAATCGAAAAGAGGCGCTCGTCGCCTCTTTTCTTCAAGGCAGATTTTGCTGCCGCAAAAGGAGGGAAAACCTTTGACCCAGACCAAACGACCCAATTATGTGCTGTGGATGCTGTGCGTTTTCATGCTGCTCTCGGCCGCCTCGTATTTCTTCCGCCCCAAGGAGCCGGAGATCTCCTATGCTGAGGTCGTGCAGCTCTTTGAACAGGAGAAGGTGAAGTCCTTCACCGTGCAGGACACCACGCTCACGCTCAAGCTGCGTGAGGCGGTGGACGGCAAGACGGAGCTCCGGAAGGAGCTCTACGACTTCGACCTTTTCTACGACGACCTCAACGACCTTGTCGTGGAGCAGAAGGCCGCCGGCATTCTGGAGGACTATAACTACTCCGCCAACCACTCGCCTAACTACCTCGCCATTGCCCTGCCCTATGTGATCGCCGTCGCGGGGCTGTTCGCCATCTGGTACTTCTTTTCCATGCGCGCCTCCGGCGGCGGGAACGACCGTATGGCGAAGTTCGGCAACGCCACCTTCCGGCACGGCAGCGAGAGCGCCCGCAAGACCACCTTTGCCGACGTTGCGGGCGCGGACGAGGAGAAGGAGGAGCTTGCGGAGATCGTGGACTTCCTGCGCGACCCGCAAAGGTTTGTCGAGCTCGGCGCGCGTATTCCCAAGGGCGTGCTGCTCGTCGGCCCTCCGGGAACGGGCAAGACGCTGCTCGCCCGCGCGGTCGCAGGTGAGGCGGGCGTGGAGTTCCTCTCCATCTCCGGCTCGGACTTTGTGGAGATGTACGTCGGCGTCGGCGCAAGCCGCGTGCGCGACCTGTTCGAGCAGGCCAAGAAGGCGGCTCCCTGCATCATTTTCATCGACGAGATCGACGCGGTCGGCCGCCAGCGCGGCACCGGCCTCGGCGGCGGTCACGACGAGCGCGAGCAGACGCTCAACCAGCTGCTCGTCGAGATGGACGGCTTCGGCACGAACGACGGCGTGGTCGTTCTCGCGGCGACCAACCGTGCGGACATCCTCGACCCCGCGCTGCTGCGCCCCAGCCGCTTTGACCGCCAGATCTACGTCGGCTATCCCGACATCAAGGGCCGCGAGGACGTTTTGAAGATCCACACCGCCAACAAGCCGCTTGCCGAGGACGTGGACCTTGCCAAGGTCGCGCGGGGCACGGCGGGCTTCACCGGCGCGGACCTTGAGAACCTTTCCAACGAGGCGGCGCTTCTGTGCGCGCGCCGCGGCGACCAATTCATCACCATGGCGGACTTCGAGGAGGCGGAGATCAAGGTCCTCGCCGGACCCGAGAAGCGCAGCCGCGTTGTGCCGGAGCACGAGCGGAAACTGACCGCCTATCACGAGGCGGGCCATGCCGTCGTGATGCACGCGCTGCCGACGCACGAGCCCGTCCACCGCATCACCATCGTTCCGCGCGGACACGCGGGCGGCATGACCATTTCGCTGCCCGACGAGGACCACTCCTACCAGTCCAAGCGCTACATGGAGGAGCAGATCGTCTCGCTCCTCGGCGGGCGCGCGGCGGAGAAGCTGATGCTCGGCGACATTTCCACCGGCGCCTCGAACGACATCGAGCGCGCCTCGCACATCGCGCGCAAGATGGTCACGGCCTACGGCATGAGCGAGAAGCTCGGCTCCATCGCCTTTGAGAGCGGGCACGACGAGGTGTTCATCGGCAAGACGATGGGCCAGACGCGCAGCTACTCGGAAAAGACCGCCGCCGAGATCGACGACGAGGTCAAGGCCATCATCGACCGCGCGTATGCGCGCTGCGAGGAGATCTTGACGGCACGGCGCGAGGCGCTGACCGCCGTGGCGGAATATCTGCTCGCCCACGAGACGATGACCGGCGAGGAATTTGAGCGAATGGTCGGCGAAAAAGCCTGATGGGCAAAAGGACGAATGGAAAAAGTGACGCAGGGACGGGCATTTGCCGTTCCCCGCGTCACTTTTTTCTTTTCTTGCGAAAATCTTTATTGTGCAAAGTGACAAGAGCATTTGTCCTCGTGGGGAAAACAGAAAAGCAATAGATATTCTCAATAAATGGACTTGAGTCCGCGGTGCGTAGACAAATGCACATGGAATTTGAAGACAGCCATGGAAAAACGACCGGAAACGACCGAAAATTCTGACAAATTCGACGCTTGAAATCCATTCAACGGTTCGATAAAATAAACTGCAACCAAAAGGGGCGGACGCCCCACTTGCCGCGGCAGCGCGGCAGAAAGTCAGGAGGATATGAATATGAAGAAGATTCTTGCACTCGTCCTTGCGCTCGTCATGGCGCTTGGTTTGGTCGCCTGCGGCGACAAGGGCGGCGAACAGCAGGAGGGCGGCACGCCCAACACCACCGGCGAAGAGAAGGTCGTGAAGATCGGCGTCTTCGAGCCGCTCACCGGCGACAACGGCGCCGGCGGCAAGCAGGAGGTGCTTGGTATGCAGTATGCCAACTACGTCCAGCCCACCGTGGACATCAACGGCGAGACCTACAAGGTCCAGCTGGAGGTCGTCGATAACCGCACCGCAGCCGAGAACGGCCCGTCCGCGGCCGCTGAGCTGGTCAACAAGGGCGTGAGCATCGTGCTCGGCTCCTACGGCTCCGGCGTGTCCATGGCCGGCGGCACCGTGTTCGCCGAGGCCGGCGTGCCTGCCATCGGCGTCACCTGCACCAACCCGCAGGTCACTTCCGACTGCGATGTGTACTTCCGCATCTGCTTCCTCGATCCCTTCCAGGGCACCGTTCTTGCGAACTATGCCTACAAGGAGCTGGGCGTCGACACCGCTTACCTGCTCGGTATGCTCGGCAGCGACTACGATCAGGGCCTGATCTACTACTTCACGCAGGCCTTTGAGAAGCTCGGCGGCAAGGTCGTTGCCGAGAACTTCCCCGAGGGCAATGCCAACTTCGTTTCCTACATCAACAACGCCAAGGCTGCCAACGCAGGCGTCATTTTCTCCCCTGTCTCCATCAACTATGCGCAGCTGATCGTTGAGGCCGCCGCCGCGCAGGGCTTCGAGGGCACGATCCTCGGCGGCGACACGCTCGACAGCAACATGGTCGTTGAGGCCGCCAAGGGCAAGGATGTCGATGTTAAGATCACGACTTTCTATCAGGAGGGTGGTAATCCCGAGTTCGACGCCGGCATCAAGGAGTGGATCAATGCCAACGCCGACGCCAAGACCAACAACGGCGGCAACGACATGGTCTCCGCCGTCACCGTCATGGGCTACGACGCTTACTTCACCGCGCTCGAGGCCATCAAGGCTGCCGGCAGCACCGCGCCCGCCGACATCCTCGCGGCTCTGCCCGGCGTGACCTACTCCGGCATCTCCGGCGAGATCTCCTTCGACGACATCGGCGACGCCAAGCGCGACGCGGCCTACATCAAGACCGCCAACACCGAGACCGGTGCGTGGGACTTCGTGAAGATCCAGGGCATCGACTGAGAAAAGCCCACAAATCTCTCCACAAGCAGCAAACTTGGCGGGGCTTTCGCCCCGCCAAGTTTTCCCCGTTTTTTCGCGTTTCCCCGAATCCTACCAACAGGAGGTTTTCCATGCAGGGAATTTTACCGTATCTGATCAGCGGTATCTCTGTGGGAGGTCAGTACGCGCTCATCGCCATCGGCTACACGCTGGTCTACGGCATTCTGCGCCTCATTAACTTTGCCCACGGCGATGTCTTTATGGTGGCAGGCCTGATCATGGTCTACACCACCGCGTCCATGCCCATGTACATTTCGATCCCGCTGGTGCTCATCTTCACCGTCATTCTCGGCTTTGCCATCGAGCGCGTGGCCTATAAGCCGCTGCGCACGGCGCCGCGTATGTCGCTGATGATCAGCGCCATCGGTGTGAGCTACCTCATCCAGAATCTTGCGTTCTACCTGACCGGCGGCCTGCCGCAGCCGGTCAAGACGTCGATCCCTTGGATCTCCGACACCATCACGCTCTTCGGCGCGTCCACCAAGCGCGTCACGGTCGTGACGCCTCTTCTGACCATCGCGCTCGTCTTTGCGCTCGTCGCGCTCATCAAAAAGACCAAGATCGGCATGGGAATGCGTGCCGCCGCCAAGGATTTTGAGACGGCGCAGCTCATGGGCGTGAAGATCAATTCCGTCATTTCCATGACCTTTGTCATCGGTTCGTTCCTCGCCGCGGTCGGCGCGATGCTCTACTTTACGAACTATCCCACGGTGGCGATCACCTCCGGCGGTATGCCCGGCCTGAAGGCCTTCGTCGCGGCGGTGTTCGGCGGCATCGGCTCCATTCCCGGCGCGGTGGTCGGCGCGTTCCTGATCGGCCTTTGCGAGGAGATCATCAAGGGCCTCGGCCAGTCCACCTTCTCCGATGCGTTCACCTTTGCGCTGCTGATCATCGTGCTGTGCGTCAAGCCCACGGGACTGTTCGGCGAAAAGGTCACGGACAAGGTGTAAGGAGGGGTGAAGATGAAAAAGAAAACGATCGGCAAAGAGTATCTCTTCACCGCGCTCATCCTGTTCGTCGTGCTGGCGGTCACGATGGTCCTCGACTCCCAGCTCCCGGGCTATCACATTGTGATCAAGGTCATCAAAAAGGCATCGGTCTATTCCCTCGTCGCCGTTTCGATGAACCTGCTCAACGGCTTTACGGGCCTTTTCTCCCTCGGTCAGGCGGGCTTTATGCTCCTCGGCGCGTATTCCTACGCGGTGCTGTGCATCCCGGTCGCCAAGCGCGCGGGCGTATACCAGTATTTTGACGGCGGTATCGTGAAGTTCTCCCTGCCGGAGATTTTCGCGGGCTTCCTCGGTGACAAGGTCGGCTCGGCGGTCGGCATGATCCTCGCGCTGCTTGTCGGCGGTCTGATCGCGGCGTTCTTCGCCTATCTGATCGGTCTGCCCGTGCTGCGTCTGAAGAGCGACTACCTCGCTATTGCGACCCTCGGCTTTGCCGAGATCATGCGCACCATTATCCAATGGAACGCCATCGGTCCGCTGACCAACGCCTCGAACCTTCTCAAGGGCTATCCCGATTTCAGCAGCGCGACCGCGTACCTGCTGCTCATCGGCGTGTTCATCGCGTGCGTTGTGCTGCTGGTGAACTCCACCTACGGCCGCGCGTTCAAGGCCATCCGCGACGACGAGGTCGCCGCCGAGGCGATGGGCATCAATCTTGCCCACCACAAGCGCCTTGCCTTCGTCATTTCCTCGTTCTTTGCGGGCGTCGGCGGCGGTATGCTGGCGATGTACATGGGCGCGGTGCAGGCGATGTCGTTCCGAAGCAGCATGACCTATGAGATCTTGCTGCTGGTCGTCATCGGTGGCATCGGCTCCATCACCGGCAGCGTGCTCACGAGCTTCCTCTACATCGCGGCGCTCGAGTGGCTGCTGCGCGGTCTGGATACCGGCGAGTTCCTCGGCATCACGGCGCCGGGCCTCTTCAAGAACGGCTTCCGCATGGCGGTCATCTCCGTCATCATCATGGTCGTCGTGCTCTTCTTCCGCAAGGGCATCATGGGCGATAAGGAGCTGCCCGATCTCCTGCGACGTCATACAAAGAAGGGAGGCGGCGAGAAATGAGCCAAAACGTTCTGCGTCTCGACAATATTACGATGCAGTTCGGCGGCGTCGTCGCCGTCGACAACCTGAGCCTTGAGGTCAACGAGGGCGAGATCGTCGCGCTCATCGGTCCCAACGGCGCGGGCAAGACCACCGCGTTCAACACCATCACCGGCGTGTATGAGCCGACGAACGGTCAGGTCAGCTTCATGGGCGAGCCGATCGTCCGCAACCATCCGCAGGGCAAGATGAAGCAGAATTACAAGGGCAAGGAGGCCGGGAAATTCGTTCAGATGCCCGTGCTCGACCCTACGCCCGACCGGATCACCAAGCTCGGCATGGCGCGCACGTTCCAGAACATCCGCCTGTGGAAGTCCCAGACCGTGTTCGACAATGTACTCATCGCCAAGCACATGCTGCGCACCAGCAACGTCTTTTCCGCCACGTTCCGTCTCAACCGCAAGGAGGAGGCGCAGCATCGTGAGGAGGTCATGGAGCTTCTGCGCATCGTGGGTCTGGAGGATGTGAAGGACGAGCTGGCGACGTCTTTGCCCTACGGCAAGCAGCGCCGGCTGGAGATCGCCCGCGCGCTGGCGACGCATCCGAAGCTCCTGATGCTCGACGAGCCTGCCGCCGGCATGAATCCGCAGGAGACGAACGAGCTCACCGAGTTCATCGGCCGCATCCGCGACGAGTTCCACATGACCATCCTGCTCATTGAGCACCACATGGATCTCGTCATGGACATTTCCGACCGCATCTACGTCATTGACTTCGGCGAGCTGATCGCCACCGGTACGCCGGAGGAGATCCAGAATAACCAGCGCGTCATCGACGCCTATCTGGGGGTGGAAGAGGATGCTTAAAATTCAAAACCTTCAGGTCGCCTACGGCGGCATTCAGGCGCTGCGCGGCATTGACATGGAGGTGCCCGACGGCAAGATCGTCACCCTCATCGGCGCGAACGGCGCGGGCAAATCCACCACGCTGCGTACCATCTCCGGCCTTGTCAAGGCCAAGTCCGGCTCCATCACCTACAACAACGAGCAGATGCTCGGCAAGCCCATCAACGCCATTCTCGCCGCGGGCATCGCGCAGGTCCCTGAGGGACGGCGCGTGTTCCCGGACATGACCGTACTCGAAAACCTCAAGATCGGCGCCTACCTGCGCAAGGATAAGGAAGAGATCGAAAAGGATATCGAGTGGGTGTATGAGCTCTTCCCCCGCCTGAAGGAGCGCAACTGGCAGCTCGCCGGTACGCTCTCCGGCGGCGAGCAGCAGATGCTGGCGGTCGGCCGCGGGCTGATGTCCCGCCCGAAGGTGCTGATGATGGACGAACCCTCCCTCGGCCTTGCGCCGCTGGTCGTGCAGGGGATCTTTGACATCATCCGCGAGATCAACCGGCAGGGTGTGACCATCCTGCTCATCGAGCAGAACGCCAACATGGCGCTCAAAATCGCCGACCTTGCCTATGTGCTCGAGACCGGCACCATCACCATGAGCGGCACAGGCGCGGAGCTGTTGGCCGATGAAAAGGTCAAGGAGGCCTATCTCGGCAAGAAGCGCGGCAAATAAGCCTTGCGAAATCTTGACACGATTCGGGAAAAAGCATACAATGACCGTCGGCAGAAATGCCAGCGGTCATTTTTTCAGAAAAGGAAATCAGAGGAAAGCGATTATGGTATACCTTGCAGTCGCGCTGAGCGCAGCGCTCGGCGGCTTTGTTCAATCCATCACGGGCTTCGGCGCGGCGGTCGTGATGATGACCATTCTGCCGTACTTTTTCACCATGGCGGTCGCGCCGTCGGTCTCGACCTCCATCTGCCTCGGGCTGACGGTCACGCTGGCGTGGAAGCTGCGCAAAAGCATCGACCTCAAGCTCACTCTGCCGCCCACGCTGCTTTACGCGGCGGCGAGCGTGACGGCCATCCGCTTCATCGGCTCGATGGACCTGCGCGTGATGACCATGGTGTTCGGCGCGTTCCTGATGCTGCTCGGCGCCTATCTGCTGCTGGCGGAAAAGAAGGCGGCCATCCGTGTGACGCCGGCGGTCACCGTCGTCTGCGGCCTGCTCGCGGGTGTCTGCGGTGGGCTGTTTTCCATCGGCGGGCCGATCATGGCGATCTATTACCTTGCCGCCACAGACAGCCGCGAGAGCTATCTCGCCAACGCGCAGGCCAACTTCGCCGTGAATAATGTAACGTCCATTACCACGCGCGTTTTGAGCGGCTACTACACGCTCGACCTCCTGCCGCTGACGCTGCTCGGCGTGGCGGGCGTGGTCTGCGGGCAGCGCTTCGGGTTAAAGCTCGGCGGAAAGCTCAATGCCGTGCAGCTCCGCCGTCTCGTCTACGCCTATGTCATTCTCTCCGGCGCGGTCACCGTTGTGCAGCATCTATAAAAGAAAAGAGCGCCGAAGGCTAAGCCTTCGGCGCTCTTTGGCACGCCTGAGCGGATTCGAACCGCTGGCCTTCCGCTTAGGAGTCTCGCGATACGATTCCATCCTCGGCAAAATGTGTGTAAATCTTGCGAAAATTCCGGTTTTTACAAATTTTACGTTCCATTTTATCTGAGGCATCCATATGGAATTATATTCTCCAAATATTGGCGTTAGCGGATTGTTAGCGCCGAGTTTGAGCGAAATGCCTCCGACAAAGGAGGATCACTTATGTGCATAACCACTGGTAATAACACCTGCGATGCTATGGCTAAATTGCATCTGTGTGGAAACATTATTCCGCAAATCTGGCACAAGACTATTGTATCGGAAAAGACGGGGAAGGCTGACTTGATCGCTATCAATATATTGGCTGATATCGCCTATTGGTATCGTCCCGCCGAGGAACGAGATGAACTGACTGGCGAGACTGTTGGATACCACCCCAAGTTTGCGGCCGATATCTTGCAGCGCAGCTACGACGATCTCGCGGAACACTTTGGCATCAGCAAAGGACAGGCCAAATGCGCTGTTATCCGTCTGGAGCAGTTGGGTGTTGTCCGACGGGTGTTCCGCAAGATTTCTGTCGGCGGCATATCAATTCCCAATGTGCTCTTTTTAGCCTTGAATGTGGATCGCCTCCGTGAACTCACCTATCCTGACGGAGACACCACTGGTGGAGAAAACGCAGAGATGTCAAATCAATTGGATAAAGATGTGTCGGAAAATCGACACACCTCTGTCGAAAATGCGCCTACTCCTCCATCGAAAAATCATCAGACAAATACAGAGAATACAACAAAAATTTCCACAGCGATTTCTCCAGAGATTACTCACTCCTTCAACACCGTGGCAGATGGAGCGAGTGAGCCTATGCCCGCAGAGAATATTCAAAATTATCTGGACGCCCGTCACCAGTTATCCGCAGACTGGTCAAGCCAGCCTCAGGTCATGCGGAAAGCTATCGAAATTGCTGCCGAATGGGACTTTCGACAGGTCAATGGTTTCTCCATCACCAAGGATGAGTTGGAACACCGCCGCATGGCAACGCTGTCACTAATGGTCTCGGTTCTAACGGAAATGTGCTGTGCTGTCAAGCCATGGTTCTGCCAAGGCATGCCCGTCGACCGTACGGCGGTTATTGAGCGTGTTAACTGTGTCATGCACGCTGAGCGTGGATCCCTTGAGTCCTTTGCTGAGTATTTTATCGAAGCATTCATTGATGCTACGTCCACTACCGTCCCTAGTAACAGTAAAGCCTATATGCGCGCCCTTCTATGGGATCATCTGACACGCTATTTGGTGGAGTGGAAATGCGCCAATCCATAGAGCGCAATGTCCCTTTAAATCACATGGCACGACACCTGCCTTGAGGCAAGTATCGTGCCGAGTGATTCGTATGAGATTGCCTCTCCTCTCACAGCGTGTTCTCGGGCCATGGCTCTGCGGACAGTGCCTCAAGCGCCTCTAGGTCCACATTCGGCTCCTCTCCCGGTAGGGAGGCCGACACATTTGCGACACTGCGGCTCAGCCACGCGAAGAACTCGCGAAACTGAAGTCCGTTCAGACGGACAGGCCGCTGTCTTGGACTGACCTTCGCCAGCATCTCCATATCGGCATCGTTTCCGATCCCAACCGCTACCACAGACAGCTTGCGTGCTGTGCCGAGTTCACGGATGCGCTCCGTTGTTTCCTCCCACACCTTTCGGTCGCCATTGGGGTGTCCGTCGCTCATCACGACCAGAATAGGCTGGTAGTAGTCCACTCCTGTCGCCTTGTACTGCGCTTTGCGCTTTTCCAGCAGATAAAGGCCGAGGGACAGCCCCTCTCCCATGCAGGTCATTCCGCCGGTCTCCATCTCCGGTACCTGCAGTCTGTCAGCCGTGTCGAAGTCGGCAACGCAGTCAGCACTGTCGTCAAACGACACCACAGCCGTTTCTGCAGAGCAGCGCGTCAGGTCATCGCTCTTCATCTCTGCCATGTACTGCTGAACACCAAGGTTCAGCTCGTGGATGGGCGCACCCATCATGGAGCCACTGGTATCCAAACACAGGAGCACAGGTACGCGGGGCGTCGGGTTGTCCACCAGATCTCTCAGACCGGAGAGCATTGCATTGTAGTTCATCATAGGGGATCTCCTTTCAGATTCGTATCATCGTATCATGTAGTAGATGGGTTTCCATATAGAGATCGACTCTCCGACCGGACTATTCAGGTTGGGTCACTAGTTTTTTCGTCGGCTTTCGTCGGATTTCCTTTGGGCATTCCCAAAACAGATCCTAACGGACCGAACAGCAGTGTACCAACCGTCGATGCGGCATGGTCAATTCTTGTCGTCGAGCCATCCGATTTCTTTGGGCTCATCGTGCCCCCTTTTTTCCCTGTTTCAAAAGGCATCATGCAGTCTCCTTTCCTTTCTCATTTTGGCGAACCGCCTCCGCACCATATGCTTTTGCATATTGCCGGATCGCCCGCCTGCGTCGATTTCTGTTTCCGGTTGCGATGCCAAGGATGCTTGCCCTGTCTCTCGGTGTCATGCGGCTCCACATACCGGATCGGCCCGCGTTTTTCACTAGGAGAGCCATGCTGCAGTCATCCTGTGTTCTTTTCGCTATGATGCGTTCCATCACCGCCTCCAGCATCTCCTGCGACGTCCCACTGCTCAGCAGCTGTAAGCGCAGAAAAGGCTTGGAGATCAGCGGAGCCAGTTTTCTTTTCCCCTTGTGGTACAGCGCCGCTTCACAGCCGTCCGACATTAGGAAGAATCCCTCGATCCTCGGTTGGACACCCCGAAGCGCTCGGGAATGCATCAGGGCGTCCGGAGAGGTCACGAATGTTGTCGTGTTCGCAAATTCTCCGTTTTGCGGTGCCGAAGCGACCAAAAGCTTCCCTGATTTCCGGTAGCCAATCACGCCGTCTCCCACATGGAACAGCAGATAGGCGTCGCCGCGTACCGCCACAGCCAACAGGGTACAGGCGAGTTGGCCGCACTCCGCGTTGAGTTCCCTTGCACGCTCGCGAATCCGGTCACGGACGCCGGAGAGCAGAAAATGCCGTACTTCGGCTGAACTCTGTGCACTGAAAAGCGCGTCAAAGTTCTCGCACAGCAGCTCGCACACCGCTTGCACCGCACATTCCGCCCCCTCATGCGACAGGGCTGCCGACCCAGCACCGTCCGCTAATGCGATGGCTGTTACCCCATTTCGCTCCATCGACAGGACGCGATCCTGGCAGGGCATTCCCTGTCTTTGATGTCCGCGACCTGTTACGCGGTCAGTCTGTGTTTGCCACATTCTCTTTCCTCCTCTCAGAGTTCCATGCTGCCGGAGAAGCTCATGCTCCCCAGCTTACGGCGCAGTCTTCGGCAGGTCGGACAGCGGCGGGGCAGGAACATCCCCTTCTCCCTGTAGTAGTCCCTCTCGCTCTCCATGATGTCGAAGGCGTTGCCGCACTCGGCGCAGGTGCGGCGTTCCCACACGGTTCTCGCCGCAGGATCCGTGACCTTCCAGCGTGTGGGGAAGATCTCGGCCGATTCCGGATCCTGAAGCTTGCCCTCCTGCAGCAAGCGGAGGTAATACCGGAAGGCCGTAAGCCACTGCTGGGTCGTGCGCCTTGTCTGTTCTGTGCTGTACGCGCCGCCGTTCTGGAAGGTACCGTAGAAGTACTCCTTGAGGTAGCGCGGCAGATGGCTCCACAGGAAACGCCATGCCCCCTCGGGCGTTTTGTCGCTGTGGTTGTCTCCGCAGGGGTAGGGGAAGTCCATCGCGAGGATCGCTTCGCTCAGGTCGCCGCCGCCCTCTTGGGCATAGGGGGATTTGCCGGGCAGCATGAGCATGAACAGGAGCGTTGCGACAGCAAACGCCTCATTTCCCTCTGTACGCAGGAAGTCCGCGAAGTTCCGCTTCTGGATCTCGGGAGCCGTGAAGCGGACCGTGCCGACGGGGCAGGGATAGCCTCCGATCTGGTAGCTGTCGCAGTCCACGAACCACACCTCCGTTGGGGACACCACAAGGATGTTCAGCGGGTTGATGTCGCCGAGGATGATCCCGCGCCCGTGCAGAGCGCAGATCTTCTCGAGGATCGTGATGCACAGCTGCACCATGTCAGCCTTCTTCCAGTTGGGGAAGTGCGCCTCCAGCGCAGGCCGCGTGAACAGCGCGCGCTGAAGCTCCGTGCCGCGGGCGCGCTCCATGCGGTAGCCCACGAAGTTTCCCTCCGCGTCGCGCAGCAGCTCCTTCGGCCAGCACACGCCCTCACAGCACACTGGCTCCGCCGTCATGCGCTCGAGCTTTTCCCTGCGTCCCACCGTCAGCTTGCCGCGGTGGTAGATCTTGGCGACCGTCCCGTCGCTAAGATCGTAGATGCTGCCCTCTCCGCCGGTGGCGAGCTTCTCGCCAAGGCAGAGCGCCGTGCTGCCGAACACGGCCTCGCCACTTGCGGGAACGTGCGACACCGGAATCTGCGTTTGGTCCTCTGGGATCAGCGCCGCCACGGAGCGCGACTCCCAGCCGCTGCGGGAGCTGCTGCCCGCGAAGCGCTGCTCCTGCGTGAGGTAGCGCGACAGGTAGCCGTAGCGGTTGATGCGCCCCACGGTCAGGCGCTTGCCCTGCACCGACTGCAGGCGGTTGAGACCCAGCAGGTCGTTGGAGAGTCCATCGTCCTGCGTGATGACCAGCAGTTCCGTGCTGGTCATGAACCTCGTTGCCACCTCCAGCAGCTGCCTGTCGGCGAAGCTCGCCTCCGCTTCGCCGCAGATGACCGCCGTTCCCTCCGCCTTCCGCTCTGCGAGGATCTTCACCGCTGCCGTGATGCGTTCCCTCAGCTCCGGCTTTTTTGTCAGCAGACTGCGAAGCTCCGCCAGCACACTCGACGGAACGAACAGCCGCTTGCCGTTCACACGCAGCAGCGGCGTCAGATGCTCCATCAGCGTCGGGAACTGCTCGTTGAGCAGGGAACAGGTGTCGATCAGGAAGGTGTAGCGCGCCGCCAGCCGCTCCAGATTCTCCTGCGCCTTGCGCCTGCTGTCCTCCTGACGACCCTCGAGAAAGCTCAGCAGAGCCTCTGTGTCCGCACCGGTCAGCAGTCCGCCTTCCGTCTGCACGCCGCTCTCGCTGAGCAGCGCCATCATGCCCTTTTCGTCGAGTCCCATGGCTCGCGCGGCCTGACCGGCCGTGATCGTTGCAGTATTCATCATGATTTTATTTTCCTTTCATCTTTGTTCTCTGATAAGTTATCGGATCGTTTTCAAAGCTTTTCAGGGCTGGTTGAAAATTTGTTTCAGCGTCCGTGTTCATTCTGCCTTCCCTCACTATCTTATCATCTGCTGTTCTGCACTTTTCAGGGCCAATCAACAATTTCCCGCTAACCTCTGTTTTTCACGGGCGTTTTTGTCCCTCAAAAATAGGCGGTTAGCGGAGCCGACAATCAAATTACACTCTCGTTTTCTGTATAACAGGCACAAAACGCCTTGCATTTTTTGCTGTCCTTGTGTTATACTGAGCCTGCGGGTTGTATGGAACCGACAAATGTGCTGATACGGGTTTGTATCCTTTTGCTGATGCAACCCGCACCCCTCGCGGGGACGGCAACCTGCTTGAATTGGTATGCGCGATGGACTTCGGCAGATGCAACCCGCACCCCTCGCGGGGACGGCAACTTATAAAGCGGGCAACCATAACAGGTGAATCCTTCGGAGATGCAACCCGCACCCCTCGCGGGGACGGCAACAAAGCTTGATAACCAACATTTAAGCTGGCTTCAAGATGCAACCCGCACCCCTCGCGGGGACGGCAACGTTCGTCCCGTTTGGATAGCAGACCACGGAATCATTTCAAGATGCAATCTACGCCCCCCCTACGGGGACGGCAACTTCCGTGCCCTTTGGTAGATATTGGGGTATTGCTGTGGATGCAGCCCGCGCTCCCCACGGGGACGGCAACAGCGTGATGAAGTTATTCTTCTTACGGACAACGCCGATACAGCCCGCGCCCCTCGCGGGGACGGCAACTACCATTATCAGTTCTCTCGAATTTGATACTAGAAGATGCAACCCGCACCCCTCGCGGGGACGGCAACATTCATTTAAGGCAGAAACTGAAACTTGTCTACACCGGGATGCAACCCGCACCCCTTACGGGGACGGCAACCTTCGCATTCTCGACCTCCACCTTGTTGCAGGTCGATGCAACCCGCACCCCTTACGGGGACGGCAACTAATCGAGCCATTCATTCTTGAATTTGATCCACCGATGCAACCCGCCCCCCTCGCGGGGACGGTAACCCGATCAAAGTAATGATCAGAGCCCACTTTGTGATGCAGCCCGCGCCCTCACGGGGACAGCAACCAGATGTGCCTCGATCTGATCCTCCAGCAAATTGCGTTTATGATGCAACCCGCACCCCTCGCGGGGACGGCAACGTGCCACTTTTAGCGAATCAAGAATAACTATTCCAGATGCAACCCGCACCCCTTGCGGGGACGGCAACCCCTTCGCAGGCGGTCACGATGCCCGTGTGGTTCGGATGCAACCCGCACCCCTCGCGGGGACGGCAACTCAATCATCCTCTTGATGACCGGCTCGGTGTTGCCACGATGCAACCCGCACCCCTCGAGGGGACAGCAACTGAATGGTGTTCTTGTAGAACTTCTTGTAGTTCAGATGCAGCCTGCACCCTTACGAAGACTATGGAAAAAGAGACAGGAAGCCATGGCTTCCTGTCTCTTTTTCCCTTCTTGGCTCAGTCCCACAGCAGGTCCCACAGCGACTTAATGCCGCTGCCCACAGCCACCGCGGCCCCCACCGCTATGGCACCAGGAACCCACAGAGGAGCCGCGGTTCCGGCGAGTACTGCGGCCGCAGCGGTAGCTGTCGCACTCGCCGCAGCCGTTCCTCCTGCCGCAGCCAATCCACCGCCCGCCGTTTCCTTTGCCACATTGGCAGCGAACTCACCGCCGTCAATCTCTCCCTTTGCCAGCTTCACGCCGGAGGACACCGCTTCGATCCCTCCGGAAATCACCGCCCCCGCGCCGCCGGATGTCAGAGCAGCCTTTCCCAGCGAGGCCATCTTCAGTCCATCGCCGAGCGTCTGCGCCGCGATGCGTCCCGTGTCCGTGCTGGAGATTCCGGTGGAGGTCATCTTCTGCGTAACGGCCGTTCCCCGCTTCGCCATGCTATGGACGGCCTTCTCGTAGGCCATGACCGTCTCCTTGGTCCCCATCAGCTTGGTTCCGGCGTACTTGCCATGCGCGGCCTGCCTTGCCACGCGGTCCGCCGTATGCACCGCATCCTTCAGCTGCGCCCGACCGACCACCGCGCCGCCCTGCTTGAGCAGCACATCGTCCCGCACCGCCGTGACGGACTTACTGAGGGTTCCTCTCGCACCGTTTGCCAGATTGCCCGGTTTCATGGTGAGAGCGTCCCTGTAGAGGATCTCGTGCACAACGCCCTTGAGCTGCGGATTTTTTCCGCCGGAGCGAAGCACGGCCTCCACTCCCACCTTTGCCTCGTAGGCGCTTCGGCTTGCCGCCATAGCGGCGCCTGTCTCATTCTTCAAGTTCATGTTCCATTCCTCCTGCTGTTTCTAAATGTTTGGTTCTAAAAGGAAATCGTCATCGAATGATCTCATTTCAGGGCAGCGAAATAGAACTTTTTCAAAGGAAACGCACCGCACGAATTTTCGTGCGATGCGTTTTCACTATTGTAGGTCGGCTCACAGCCGCCGGGTGCGCACATCCATGCGCAGCAGCTGCTCCCAGCCGGCGTGGACGTAGGCGAACTCCTGCTCGCGCCGCCCATCCGGCAGTGTGCGAATGCAGCCCGTGGCCCTTCTCTCGCTCACCGCGCGCAGCACCGGCTTGTTGCCCGCCAGCGTGAGCAGCTTTGCCAGCAGCTCGGGCGGCAGCACCGCCGCCACGGCATCCGCCTGCTCCAGCAGGGGCAGCAGCTGGGCGACGTCTGTGACGGTCTCCTTCCAGGGCAGAAGCTCCGCGCCGCCCATGACGCGGTCCAAGTCCGCACGCTGCTCCGCTGTCATCTCGTGGCGGGACACCCAAAGCACCTTCTTCATGCCTTTCACCTCCTGTTGCCCCGGGTCCTCTTCCTCAACTACATATCGTCCTCTGGCCGGATGATTTCAGAGCAAAGGGGAGCGCATTTCTGCGCTCCCCACTTTAGGTATGTGTGATGTGTACAACGCCGCCCATACCAAGCGTTGTCTTGATGCCGATGCCGGCAAAGTCCGCAAAAAGAAGCAGTGCGTCCGCAAGTTCTCTGTGAAAGCCATCCAGTCGGTTTTCCAATGTCAATTCGCCTACAAAGCCGGGAATTGAATTCCCCTTCAGATAATAGGTGCGGCTGCGAAGCTGAAAATCACGCGGCCGCAGTCCAGCGGCCAACGTCTCCATTCCCTGTCCATCCTCATCTTCAATCGGGCATTCGGAAATGCAGCCGTTCCACTTTTTCATCAGGCTTTGCACAATTAGACGCGTCGTGGGCAGAGGAAGATACTGCCCCACGCTTTTGAAACAGGTTGGTGTGCAAAAGCGCAGTCGATGCAGCTGGGAGTTCCCCTGCGCAGCAAGGGCAAATAGCTCGTCCGCACTGCAGAGCATATGACTGCTTCTTTTCTCTGTCAGCAGTACCACACGATCCTTTTCCAGCAAAACGCGGTCAAGTCTGTCAATAACTGGCGCGAGTACTGCCTCGCTCTCCTCGCCCAGCAAATTGATCGTCCATTGCAGGCCTTGCGGCGTATGGCGCAGAAACTGACTCACCGGCGTCACCGCGCTTTGATGAACCGATACCGCAAAGTCCTGCGACGTCTCTGCAAGTAAAGCGGCATAAAGCCGATAGGCCCATTCCGGACGCGGCGAACACGGTTTCTCCGGTTGGAGCGTCAATTTGTATTGTGTCAGCATAGGCGCTCCTTTAAGAATTGATAATAGCTGGCGCGCTGGTTTGAAATTGCCCCGTCTGAACGGATCTCAATATGCTCAACAACTCGCATATACTGCCTGTACACATCATTCGGCAGAGGCTGTTCCGGTCGCTTCATCGCCCTGCCCTCAACCATCTCGCCATGCAGCTTCAGGTCTGAGGCCAATATTTCCTCAAGTGAGCGGCAAATGTCCCGCATGAAGAAGTCCAAAAAAGGGATGCACATTGCTTCGAAAATATCGCGCTGCCGCTTATGGAGGTATTCCATCTCCATGGTGTGAACCGACAGTACCATGCTATCCGTAAAAAACATACGGAAATACTTGATCTTAACCGGATTGTTGGCCTGTCCGCTGAGGCGTTGTGGCAGCAGCAGGATCAATGTGATCAGCTCACAGAGACTTTCATCCACATTTAGCCGCTGCGTGGCTTCCCTACCGCTCCTATCATCTGCGACCATATCCGAAAGAGTACCACCGTCTTCGCCATCCGAGGTGACTATCGGCGCATCGAGGGAATCCGGGCGGACCCATATCGGTTTCTTTTTCCCGTCGCTCTCACCGGGCATCCCATCACAGGACCCTTCCCAATCTTTTTCCGCTTCCTTCATTTCCCGATGCATTCCGGCATCCTGCCGCTGTGCATCCATGCGGCGCATTTTCATGCGCGTCTGAACAAAGCCGCGAAAGCTCCCTGTCGAAGGGTCATATCGGTCAAGCTCCTGCCAGACAAGCGCAAAGTCTTCCAACGCCTTCGCATTTTTTTCATCATCTCGACCGGAGCAGAACAGGTCCATCAGCACTTCAGTCATTTCAAAATTCAGACTTGTTCGTACAGCCTCGTCATCAGGCCCTATGCCACGCCACTGAACAACCAGTTTTTCCAAACGCTCCCACAGCCGATCTGTTCTATCAATCATGTTCCATCTCCTCTCACAGCGAAAGGATCGTATTGATAGCCGCCTTTGGGTCAGTCGCCCCGCGTTCCGCCAGGACACGCACGACCTCGCCGAGTTGGAGCAGCGCCGTCTCATCATAGGCCTGCGCCGTCCACGACTCCGGATTTCTCCCCTTGCTGCGGTCGATCTGTCCATATACAACGCAGGAGATCGATGCGTTTTTCTTAATTCGATAAGCGTACTGTACCGCCAGAAGAACCGCCTGCGAAAGAGGCTTTGTCCCATAGGTGATACAGGCAAAGAGCTCGTCATCATCCTCTACACAGTCGATCAACTTTTGGAATACGGCAACATGAGACACCACGCGCTCATCACTCGGAGCGGCTATTACATCAATTGTAGGGCAGGGACAGTTCTTTGCCTTGCATAACTCCTCCAATTCGTTCTGAAGCGCCGCACAGTTTCTCCGACCATCCTCGCTATCCGCCACAATCGCAAGAAGGCGAAAAGTCTCTCCCTGCTCCACATAGCCATTTACTGCCGTTAGAATGGGAAAGCTGGTAGTTCGATCCATTTGAAGCCTTCTGTTGCCAACCGCCTGATAGTAGTACTGGCGCAGTTGCCCTTGTACTTGAAGTGGGATCACAGTGATAAACTTCTTCAATGCGCTCTCTCCTTTTTGGGAATTGGTCTGAGATTTTCGACTCCCTGTAAAATAGCTCGACGCAGAGTCTCTGCAGATGTATCCTCCAGTAGCACATAGCCATATTCGGTAAGGTAGTCTACTAGTTCCTGCTGATCCTGTGTAGCGGAGTCATTCGCATGATTCATCATATTGCGTGCCGTTTTAATATAGAGGTAATCCCTGCAAATCTGCTGCATCTGTGATACAGGGCAGCGCAGTCTATAACCGGAAGAAATCAACATATTCTCCATATTTTCAATCGTATCAACATAGACCATCGGCGAATTATCGTTAAGTTCTCTAAGAGGATGTCTCTTCGGCCCCGGCTTTTTCGACAGTGTCATAAAGTCACGCATAAACTGCACTGCCGCGGCATCCTCATATTCCTTAACTTCCGGAGTTCTTGCAAACGGTGTCACTTCAATAAAGTGTCCGCATTCAATAACAAAGGCTGGGATTCTCTCGGTATAAACGGTCACGGCCTGCTGCAGCATATCGCTTTGGATACACCACTTGATCAGTCCCGGCGTTGTCAGCTTCTTGCCAAACTTCTTTCGGAAGGCCGGCAAGAGCTGCCGCATCATCATATCTCCACAAGTCTCCGCATCGGTCAGCGCTGCATCAAAGGTCTGCATACACGCATCGATCCGCTTAGCCTTGCAAAGTGTGATGGTCTCATAAAGGTTTTCCATTGCAGAAAGCAGCCTTTCGATCTTCGGTTCTTCTGTCCGCCTATAGTAGGCACGGAGCGTTTTTACGCTTCCAAAAGATGTTAACTCCTGCATGCCACCAACCAGATCAAAGAAGCCAATCAGGTGCGAAAGATCCTCTATCTCTGTCTTTGGATAATTGCTGTATACCGCCCCGATCGTCTTAACTCCCGTATAGGACAAAATACGGCTGAGCAGCAGGAGGTCCATCACCGCATTTCGGAACCCGCCGGTCGTTTCAAGCAGAACCTCGTCCTCAGCCTGCACCTTTTCCATGATCCCTGTCAGCGGCCCGTCCGTAAAGTCGTCTCCCTCCTCATAGGGGATCTCCGTTAGGGCAACATCCTGCGCAGTCCGGGCAATCATGTCCTGAAACGGCAGCCAAGCCGTTTCCTTGGCCTTAGACGTCACAATACAAAGGATCTCCTCCACATTGCCGTATTGACGCAGCAAATATTTCACAGGTGCCTCATTGGTCTGTGTTCCGGCAATATCTTTGCCAACGGGACAGCGATAGCTTTTCTCCTGCGCGTTTCCCTTATATTCGCTGAGGAACAAAATGATTTTTCGCGCCATTTCCATTCTCCTTCCGAGAGTGGAGATCCCCCTAGAATCCCCACTCTCTTTTCTGACATGCTGTGCTATTTTTTATACTTGGAGCCAAACTTTGCAAGCAGTGCCGCTCTCATTTCATCCTCGCTCATCGGCTTCGCTTCGGCCGCCCTTGTTTCCTCATCTTCCCGAATGGCCTGGACGGTAGGCAGAGGACTGCGTATGTTCCTGTACTCGTCTAGTGTCATATAGCTCGTGTCCTCAGCCGTTCGAATCTCTTTCTTCATGAAGAAGAAGTCCTTAAGCTCTTTACGCTTATGAAGTGGAGACGGTTTCTTCGAACTCTTCCCTCCGGCTGCAGCGTCGTAGATCTCAATATACTTGTTGACCGCCTCGCTGTCATGCACTTGAGCCGTTGCAGAAAAGCTTCCGCTGAGATACAACTCTGTCGGTGAGAATTCCTTAAGCTCCCTGATCGTCAATTTCATACGACCGAGGCCGCATGGTTTCCCCATGCCGATTGTCTGGTAGCATCCGTCTTCCAACCGCAGCGACCATAGCAGTAGGCCTAGTTCCTCATCTGTCAAATTCTTGTAGCGCACAACCCCACTGAACTTTGTCCCTTTTGGCAGTGGTCGAAGCTTCGATGCCACGGTATCCTTTCCTTCAGTGAGCTGGAGTTCCTTCAGCCAGTACTGCTTATAGCCTCTAATTCTGAAATCCTCATCGTTATAGTTCTTGCCATCAGCCAAGTATCCTGGATAATAGCTCGGTTTTGGGCCACCTAATACGGTCCGAAGTTCCGGCATCTCTTGCGGATTTCCCTCTGCCCCAAAATCGCTGAACGACACTCTCGACCGATATGCGCGGCCATCATCCTCCGCAAATCCAAGGATCGCATGCGGATAGTCTATGGGCATCTCGCTCAAGCTCTGAAGTTCTCTGTGGCGCTGCGGCAAGCCGTCTGAGATCGGGTGAACATACCCGATTCGTAGGAACAGTGACATTCCCCAATAAGTGTGCCCCTCGTGGCGAAGATAAAAAACCGGTTTCTGTTCTCCGTCCTCCGGAAGCGCCCAAAAGTCAGGGTCATAGCCTCCTCCACGCAAAGAATTTCTTCGATTCTCCCAGTCCTCCGTATAGGAAATAATGTCCTCGCGAGAGATGTCCAACGGAATTGCATCTGCATCAGCCTCTGGAAACAGATAGAGGTGGTTCTCTTTTCTACCCACAGGATTTCCAGTATACAAAAGGAATCCTTTCATCATTTGACCGACAGAAGTCCCTTCGACATGGCGGGATATGTGCTTCACGCGCTCTCCCTCCATCTGATACAGGACTTTGACAACACACGCATTATCTGCGCTCTCGTGCTTCGTCTGAAGCAGCACAACATCCGGATGATTCCGGGATACGCGGATATACGGTATTTTCGTAGGATAGATCTTATAGCTTTGGCCTTCTCTGCGCAGATAACCCGCGCAGACATTTTGAGGGATCGTGTATGTGCTTCCCGATGCCGTACGCTTGGTCTGAACATCCAATGCACTACGATAGTACTCTTTTAATGCGTTGCCAACGCTTTCTCTCGCTGACGCGATTTCTCTAAAGTAGATTTGAACATCTTCCAAGTCCTCTCCAGTGCGCATCAGGCCAAATCCGAGGATCTGCATATTCTCACGAACCATTCCGCGGATCGTCGACCCCGGTATCATGTACTTTCCATTGTTCCCGCGGAAAAAATGCGGCTCATTCTTGTCTCCATCACTTACAAACACAGGCGTATCTGCCACCATGGAAACATGAATCTCACCCGTTTTCAACGCCGGATCCATCCGATCATGCGGCGGAAGCTCTTCAATGCTGTTATAAGGAAGCAATACCTTCTCCGAAAGAGGTATAAAGTTATAAGGTGCTCGGACTCTTTTATCTGCTGCCATATTTACCTCCCAGTCCAGCCGCATAGTCTGGTCGTCATTACATAAGTCTGCCCATCTTCATCTGACGCTAAATGCCGATACACTTTGAGTTCAGAGCCAAACTCGGGATTCTCTATGCGGAAGCTCTCCTCGGTGCCGATGTCTCCGCACTCCCCGCAAAGCTTAGCGCCACATAATTTTCCGTCTTTACGGAAGAGGCGAACCTCCGTTTCAGCGTTAAAGAATCTCGCCTCAATCACTTCCGTCAAATCGACAGCCGTCGGAGTGTTTCCCATCGTCACCTGGCTGTAGGATCGGATCATCGCATATGGAAGCTGCAGTCCCTGTGCGAGAGCCTGGTCCGCCTGTAGTTCGATCTGTCTCATACCATGCACTCCTTCCACGCCTTCTGCCACTTATCGAACAGACCATCAGTATCCCTCATGCTCATTGTATGGTTCTGGTCAAAGCCGATCTCTGCCTTCCTTCCGTCCAGCGTCTGGATCAGAATCCGCTTGACCGCTATGTAACCGCGACCAATCGCACCATCGCTTCCGAGATTGCAAAGGCCGAGGCCGAGATCGCGCAGGGCATACACAAGCAGCGCACACAATGCATCCTGCTCCTCCTTGACGGAGATGGTCATTTGCACTGCTCCGCTCAGAGGTTCCTCGGCAAACAGTCCACCTCTTATCACACCACCGGTAAAACGATTGATGCGAATTCTTCGGATCCTCTGTTTTTTGACATCATTCATACGGACATCATCAACGCATATTACGCCCGCTCGCCCATTATCGCCGTCCTGCGCTCCACGGCCAAACAAATCATTTACCAACGATTCCCGCACGCCTGCGCTCTGAACGATACGCATACACTGGGCGCGAAGCGCACCTTTTATAGAGGAACCAGGCAAAATAGGGTGACCATTCTCCTCAATGTTTACGGTATAGCTTTGGTCGCCCTCATATACTGGAGCGGATGCCCTAATCAAAACAGAGTCCGCAATCCCTTCCAACACAAAGGTGACCCGTCGGTCCGTTACATTCTCCGGCAGCTTGATCTCATCGCCGTCATCGCGATCCTCGATCCATGCTGCGCGATCCGCTTTATTCATGAGATCGTAGCTGCGCTTACGGACGCAAAGTGTCAGCCGTCCAAAGCCGTTGCTTTTCTGTGCGCCAAGTCGAATCTCGCCGCTGTTGACTGCTCCAAGCATCCGCTCGACAGTCATGATCTCTTCGTCATCCCGCCCGTTTCCAAGCCAGGTCAACTCGAAATCGAGCTGTGAGCCTGAGACGATGTGTGCAACATCAAACTTACCTTTGTCGGCTGCCGTTCCATTCTTTTCATCGATTCTCAACCGTGGACGGATCGCCTGTTCCGCGTCAGCCCGCAGCACAGCATCCGATACGATCAGGCGGCCCTCATGCTCCTGACTGCCAAATAACGCTTTGGCAGTCTTTTGTTCACCGTTATTTTCGAGCCAGTTGCGTAGAGCGCCGGCCAAGGAGCTTCCCTGCAGGAAGGCATTGCCGAAGCTGTCACGCAAAACGCTTTCTGTGTTGCCGGCCGCTCCGCCGGTACGAAGCGGCGTTTCGCATACCGCATTCACTTTATATCGGATCGCTGTGGTAAAAACCGCCCTCATATCACTCGCCCTCCTTCCGGCTGAAATCAAACAGTAGGCACAGCAGCCGCAGCCGCTCCGTCATATTGTCGTTGCAGGAAACTCCGATCAAGTTCTCCATAGGAGTTGTTGTTACCCGCTTCACCAGCTCATAAATCTTGCTGAATTTGCTCGCGTGCTTCGCTCCACGATCGTTCAGATTTCTGTTGAAGAATCTCTCCAACTCATCCAGCTTCCCGTTGCAGGCGATTGCGCGCTCGCACAACGCCTGGAGCGTCCCCAGTTGGCTTGGCGAAAGTCCACTCTCTCTGACCTCGTCTGCTCGCGCCATTACCCAGCAATAGCGTGCACGACGTACAGCAGCCGCACTGTTTGCCTGCTTTGTATCACGTGTTCCCTCCACAGCAGCTTTATGACGAATACCCTCAAAAAGCTCATTTTTCAAGAATAGGACCTGTCCAAAGCCCTCTGCCCTGCGGATGCCAAGACCCTCTCTTTCTATTTTTTGCAGTCTCTCAAGATCCGGCGCACGATCACAACACAGCTTAAAAATGCTCCCGCGGTCGTACATACGGACTGCCGCATTTCTGCCTTTCCATATGCGGTTATAGGAACCGTACTCTGACATGGAGGTGCTGCATACAGAAACCACAACGCTGCCAACGCCCATTTTCTCTGCCAAATCTCTCTGCGACAGTCCACACGGGTCTCCAATCTCATTCAGCATGGTAAACGGAGACACCGCAAGAAGGTAAAGCTCCTGTGTGACCTCGTTCTGCTTTCGGAATCCGTATTCACGCCGCCATGCAGGCTCTTCCACGACCTCACAGCAGACAACAGAGCATTTTCCAAAGCCTTCATACCGATCTGCGCCAAGCCACACCGTCTTGGGCAATGCAGCCGCGATCATTTCGGCCATTTTCGGGTCGTCCAGTTCGATATATCCCTCAAATGTCTGCCCTTTGTCGATATATCGCGTTTGGAACATTGTCTTATCTACATCACTTTTTCCACGCAGGATACGCGTAGCACCGCCAGTCGATGCGCTCCAGTAGCTGAGAGTATCGCCCTCAAGCGCGCAAAAGCTTCCAATTTTTGCGCGCTTCAGTCCCGGAGTAAAGGAGCCGTTCTGCATTACGGTTTCAAATATGCTCTCATCCTTGTTCTCGTAAAAGCCCTTGATGGATGGGAGCCCCGCCCTTTCGTCCGCCACAGGAACCGCGGCCAAAAAACGTATATTATCAGAGAGTAGCTCCGTTCTATGTATGGCAAACCAATCCTGCTTGTCCTTTGCCAAATTTCCGACGATTAGTCCCCGAATTGCCGATCCAGGGATGTAACCTCTTGTCTCATAGCTGTTATCCTTGCTGCGGGCAAGGTCCGTGATCAGAACAGGGGAGTCTGTATGGAGTCGATAGCGAATACAGGCTGCAGCAGTCAAACTCTGTGTCGCTGCGCTTTGCTCAACGCAGCTCTCAACCGTAAACTGTACCCGTCCAAAGCCTCTGCTTCGCATCGTGCCGACCCATTTGATTGAAGTCAGGGCGCTTTTCACCAGGATCTCATCTTCGCAGGCACAGTGTACTTCCCCAACAAAGGTCATTCCCTTGCGAACGCAGGACGCCATGCGGAGCGTTCCGCTCTCCACTGTTCCGGCATCCGTCAGGGAGGTAAAGGCTCTTGTCTCATAGCACTCCTCCGGTGACGCGGGAGGTGACTGCACTTGGAATTCTGAGAGCTGAATGCGTCGATCATCTGTAAGACCGTCCCATCCGGAAACGCCCATCAGTTCATCGACATCCGTTTCACTTCCGCTCGTCCATACGACCCAGTTTTCAAGGCTTTCCCGTAAGAGGCCCTTGAGTGTACTGCCTTTCAAATATGGGTAACCCTTCGAATCTTCGCATACTGCGATATCTTCTCCACCGGGGACGCTGAAACCAGCACCGAAAATCGTATCGGAGAGCAGACGCACCCGCACGTAAAGCGTGATCCTCTGGCTCATTCCACCACCTCCAAAAAGTCACAATGGTCGATCATTTCGATTGCGTCAAAAAACAGGCATCTCCTCATACCATCGAAATCGGCAAAGGCTTTTTTATATAGCTTCCCGCCGTTGTTAAACATTTCACGGTATATGTCTGCCCTTTCCCTATCCGTCCGATGCATCGCCGTAAAGCCGTGATACAACAGATCCTGTACCTTTTTGTCCTGAAGGAAGAACTCACTTTCCACCTCTCCCTGTTTGAGCGCCTCGCGCAGATCCTTGATCTTGCTGCGTGCAATGTTTCCGTACTCGTTCTTCATCGCGCTGCACATCGCGCGGAAGAAATCGTAGCTTCTCTGCCCAGCCGGAGAAGCATTGACACCGTCAGGGACAATGACGGTCACAGGTCTCAGTTCCAACCGACAGCCGTCTTCCGTCTCATAGTCCTTGCGGATTTCGGAAAGGTTCTCCTTTAGCTGCCCAAACTCGATGTGCCAGTCCATGGCGGACACACGACCATCCTTATCGATGGAAGATCCATATCGCTTTGCGCTGCTGCAAAGCTCCTCCGCCAAATTGTATGCCTGATGGAACGGGTATTTCTGATGTACTAGAGCAACGCCCGCGCAGGCCGCATAAGATCCCTTATCCTCCTGATTCGTCAATGCTGTCAGATGTTCGAGGAAGATCCTTGCACCCTCTAGGCCAATCTTTCCATCCGCAACAAAGCATACATCATCGCCCGCCAAAATGATCGGTCGAATCGGAAGCATAGGCGGAGTCAACACATAGTCGGATGTAAGTAATGTCTGCACCGTCTGTCTGAAAGCCATCTCAAAATCCGCTTGGATACCGTCGCTGAAGCGGCGAAGGCTCTTTCTACAGGATTCCCAATCCGTGCCACAGTTCTTATAAAGGCTGCTCACTCTGTTCCCCATCGCGTTTCCGTCAATGTGAACTACGGCAATGAAATTATCCCCCGACAGATCCGCGAGCTGCTTGGGATACTCCCATCCCTCCGGCGGCGCGAGAAGATTCTCTGGGATCTTCTCCCTATCCGTCTTTTCCGCACACTGCGGTCGGTAGTTTTGGAGGCTGTCCAATGCCTCAATGCCAAAGCTCATCTGGCGGAAAGATGACTGTCGGAATGCCTTTTTCCGTTCCAGCGCCGCAGACAGCGCATTTAGATTCTCACCAGGCGTTTTGCTCTCGTCGTAAGGTAGTGTTTTGGCGAAAATCTCCATTCCCTCAAAGCGGCGCAAGGCATCCTCGGTCACAGCACGAGTGAAGGCAACTGCCTGATCGGCGCTGTCAAATTGGAGTACCGTGTGCCCGCCGCCGGCATAGACCATGTTCCTTTGCTCATCGTACAGGTTTTTCGCACTTTCACGGAAAAACTCACTTCCCGTTACATAAGCAATCTCGTTCGAGCGATCCGCATTCTCTCTCAGTTTCTTGCTGGAGAAAATATAGTCTTGCTTACGCGAGACCTCTAATATCGTCAATACTCTGTCCAAATGCGTCATCCTCTCTTTCTGTTTTGTTGAACAGCCAGCGTTGAAAGTCGTCTACCCAAATTGTAGCACACTGTCTATATTTTTTCAATAGAAACCGCATCCGTTTGTTGAACTTGCACCATCACTCTACGAGCATTTTGCAGTTTTGCAAGCGCTATACGCTTACTACCCCGCGAATCCCATCGGCATCCTTTGGTCTTCTTTTTCCCGGTGTATTGCCGCCGTGAAATCCTCCTCGCACAAAAGCCGAATGTCGGCATTTGATATTTCGCCGTCTCTTTCGTTCAGAAGTCTGGATGCCTGCGCCATTGCTGCTCTTTCGACGATGGTGCGTACATACCTTCCGTTTCCGAAGTCTATGTTCTTCATAGTCTGAATTTCCGATTGCGTTTTACTCTTCTTCAGCAAGTTCGTCGCCTGAGCGACAAATTCAGTCAGTGCAATCTCCTCCGCCTTGGCGTTTTTTCCCGTAATGTCGCTCTTTTTTGCCACCGTGCAATGGCAACTTCCAATCTGCCCCTCCAATCAACGCCAGCCAAGATGCCGATGCTGCGCTTTCCTTGCTTTTCAGGGAAACACAGGCTTTCAAAATGATTACCTGCCAAAAGCGTCTGACGGTAATCTATCTGCTGTTTGATTTCCTTTGCCGCCGTCCGCAGCAACTTCACACGATAGAACCGCATAATGCTCCTCCTGCTATATCACATATGTCTCTCGATCCCACTGCACGCGCTCCCTGCCAAGGGTTTCGATCCGGCGTTGAAATCGGTTACCAAGCAAATAAAAGCGAATACTATCTCGATCCGGTTGGATAAGCCCTCCCAGTTTTTCTTTCAGGCTCCTATACTGGCTCGCATCCAGTTCGCATTCATAAACAGAGTCCTGCACTGAAATACCCCAATCCCTGCATAGCCTTGCAACCTTTCTGAGTCGTTTCTGCCCGCCTGCTTCTGCGGTCGAAATGTCATATACGATCACAACCAACATGGCATCCTCACTCCCATCGAATCAAATCATACATTGACTCATCGCCTCGGAGGTAGCGCGCCAGTCGTGCAGCCTGCAGGTATGGCAGAAGGCCGCGTGCCACTCGCTGCCCCAGTTCAGGGACCATAACTTCCTGCCTCCACATACGGTTCCACTCACGCAAAAAGCATTTGCGCCCTCTGGCATCGAGAAAAACGCCGTCCTCCCGTCCGGTTTCGAACATCTCGGACGATACCATGCGCAAATTGATCATTCGTAAAGCATGGCGATCTGCCACCTGTGCGCGAAGCTCCTCCATGAGATCCAATGCCAATGCAGGCTTCCCAGGACGCTCACTGTGCAGAAATCCTACCTGCGGATCAAGTCCCACACTTTCGACCGCCTGCACGCAGATCTCTGCAAGCAGCGTGTAACCAAAAGACAGCATAGCGTTGCAACGATCCCGTGGCGGTCGACGGTTCCGCCCTTCGAAGCGAAACGCCTTGTCCTCCGTAAGGATCATGCGTCCAAAGGCATCGAAGTAAAGTCTCGCTGCCTGCCCCTCCAGTCCTCTCAGCCCTTCATTCGTCACAGCCATCGGTAACTGCTCCGCGATTGTCCTTATCGCCTCCTCCGTTGCTCTGAGCAGCTCCGATGGGTGATTGCGGCGGAACCTACCCAAAACAGTCGCTTGTCCCTCCAGTTTCCCGTGAAGCATTCTCTTTGCCAAATAAAGCCGATTTTCGCATGGAAGGGTATATTGTTTTTTTCGCAATAGCACATTCCCTGTCGTCGGGCCATTTAGACGAAAGCAAAACCTGCCAGACTGCGACAGGGCCGAAAAGCCGACATCATGTTTCACACAGGCATCTATGACCGCTGGTGATATGGACGCCCCGGAAAAGCACACGATCCGATCCAATAAATGAAGCGGAATGTGGTCCTCCCGCCCATTGGCGTGTACAGCGACCAATGCCTCACCATCTCTCCGCAAAACAGTATCTGGCTCTGTAATATACAGGGTGTGCAGCAGCTTTTGCACCGATCTCGCCTCCTTTTCACGCATTGCCTCCATTTCTCCATCGGATATGTTTTACCACATTTCAGAGCCACTGAAATATTTTTTTGCAAACCGCCGAAAATACGAAATTTGTAGCCATTGGGAATATACAGTCCAATTGCCCAAATAACCAAGTTGGATGTCGAGGGGGTAATCCACCTCAATTAACCAACTTGGTTATTTTCAACCTATTTACTTGGCGGCCTCTGCTCGCGACCTCGCGTCAGTTTTGCTATCATTCCTCGTGCGCGGCGGCGATCAGGCACAGCTCGCGCGCCTCGAGGTAGGGAATGTAAAAAGACATTCCGGTCTCATAGGGATGGGAATGGACGATATCCTTGCAGCCGGGGCCGTATGAAATACGGCTGTAGCGGATCTGTACGAGCCTGCGCTCCGGCATAAGCCGTACCGAGAAAGAGAACTCATAATCCAGCTCAGGACCGGTCGGCAAGCGAAAGGTCAGCACGGCGCGGTCCGTGCCAAGCTGCGCCTTGATGCGGCGGGCGCTTGTGCTGCAAAACGCCCGCTGGTAGAGCTTCAGTTCCGCGAACGGCGGGTCGCTGTCGTGCGGGTAATAGCGGGCGGGATACCAGTTGATGAGGTTGACACACTCCAGTTTCCCCTGCGCGAGCGGGAGAAGCGCGGCGGCGTTGAGAGTGATGCGGTAAGTCTGGTTATTCATGGGAAAGGCTCCTTTGTCAAAATATGTTGTTGGTATTCGGTGTGCCGCACGCGGCATGGGATGCTGTGAACGATCACCCCCCTTACTGCGCGAGCAGATAGTTGTCGACCGTGACATCGAGCCGCCAATGGGACAGGTGGAAGACCGACACGGCCAGCACGCAGAGCCGGTCGTAGGTGACCGGCAGGCCAAGCTGCAGCGCGAGGGTGCGGGTCCTGCCGCGCAGGTAATACCGACCGGTATAAAGCCCCTCGTGCCAGTGCTTCCGCCGCAGCCCGTTGGTTTTACGCTTGATGTCGTCCTCGTCCCAGATGCACTTGATGTCGCGCAGAAGCTTTTCGCGGTAGCCGGGCTCATTGTCGCAGCGGTCCGTGTAATACTGAAGGACACGCTGGCCCTGCATGGCGCGGAGATGATGCAGGTCGATCTTGTTTCGCATCTCGGCTTCGCTAAAAACGAGCTCCTCGCTGCCGTCGAAGTAGGCACGGACAAAGTCCGCATCCGAGGGCAGGAGACGCTGCTTCTGGCGCTTGCCGCCCTTGCCGCGCCGGACGAGCACATAGGGCCCGACCTCGTCCTCGCCGAAATCGCTGCCGTGCAGGGCGGCGTATTCCGCGCGGCGGATTCCCACGCGCTCGGCAAAGTCATAGAGCCGCGGGCTCGCCTCGCGCTGCGCGTCGGCGCGCTCATCCACCGGCTTTCTGCCGCGGCTGCGCGTAACATCGGCGACCGAGCGCTGCGGCTTGGTGATACTACCAAGCTCCACCCCAAACACGCGGCACGCGCCGGACATATACTTGTGGATGGTCGCGGCGCTCTTGCCCTGCGCGGCGAGATCGTCCGCGTAATCCTGCAGCAGGGTAACCTTTTGGGCGCACAGCTCATCGAGGTGGCGGATGCCGCGGTTCTTTTTGCACCACTCCCCGAAGTGAATGGCATCGTTGCGGTATTCCTTGACGGTCTGCGTCATGATCGTCGATTTCTTGTTCTTGATCTTCACGGGGCTGATGGGGATCTGAGTGATTTCGTATTTTAAACTGCTCATGGATGCAGTCCTCACTTTCTATTTTGACTGAAATGGTTTTGTTTTTCCTGTGTAGCGAATCCACGCTTTGGCCAGCCGAACGGCAGGTAAAATGGCACATGCTTCTCGGGTCAGCATAAGACCCAAAGGGAGTGTCGCTGCCCTACGACATCCTCAGTCACGATACAGGGAGCTGGTAATTTTCCGCTGACGCTGAAAATAACCAGTACAACGGCACCAAAACAGGGGCCGGTTCATTCCCTATGCGGATTCCGGTCCCTCGTGAAGCGGGCCGGCGCAGTATGCTGGTTCCTCATCGGAGGGGAAGCTTATGTACCACGGATAGCGGTGGTACAGCGCCCCGCTTGCCCTGCCGGGTTCGCGGACGCAGAGGCCGTCTCACATCGGCTTGCGGACACATATTTTCGCGTATTTCAGCGGAGTCCGTTTGTCAAGGGCTCGAGCATCTGATCTCCGTACAGGCTCTTCGATTGGCTTTGGCTTGCTGGGTCTCTCTGCTGCTCGCCCCGGCAGCAGAGTTGGTGGAAAATGCCGGTGTCCACCGCACCGCCGCCCGTTCCGTTTGGAACAGGGCGGGTGCGAACTACGCCCATGCACGCATGGCGGGAGCACAATTATCAATCGGCTGGCCCCCGGACGCGGAAGCTGCTGGGGAAGGGTTGGTCGGCGCTGTGCTTGTGAGACAAGGGTATCCGACCGGGACAGGGGAAATGCTGGTATAAAACTCTCCGTAGACCTTTTGAGGCTTCTCCTGCTATATAAAAAGCGAAGGAGGGCCATGAATCCTCCTTCGCTTGAATTGTCGCATAAAAAAGGACACTTCCCATTGTGGAAAATGCCCTCCTGTAATGCAGTATTCTGTTGTATGTGCCGGCAGCGCGGGGTATTTTGTGCCGGGTGGGGTAATGACGTCCGGTGGCTTATGTCCCAAAGGGATGCGCCGGCAAGAAGGTGACATGCCGAGATGGACTCGGTGGTTTGATGACGCGCCTCCGCCTATTCGTGCGGGGACAAAAATCTTGATGACTTTAATACGATAATATTGTACGGCAGGCGCAGACGGCTGTCAACACCCAATTTGCAAAAAACGCAGAAAAAAGTTTTGAAAACTCCGATATTTTCCGTTATTGTTCCGTTTTCGGAACAATAACAACGAGAAGACCGGCAGCGCAGACACCGATTTTCTTATCGCCTCAGATACAAAATGCGGCATAGAGAGGAACGATCTTCTTATTTCCCTCACAGCCGAAGTTCTTCGCAGAGAGCTTGATGGCGTAAGCGGGCTTGTAGGTGTCCATGTAGACCCGCAGGCTCTTGGCCTTGGAGTTATCTGCGGACTTGACCTCAATGGGAATGAGTTGCCCGCCACGCTGAATGATAAAATCAATTTCAGCTCCACGCTCGGACTCCCAATAGTAGGTGCGGTAGCCGTTGATGGTAAGCTGCACATTGACATGTCCGACCGCAGGAGATGTTCAGGTTGCCGTTGACCGGCATGAGGACCAGCTGCACCACGGCAGGCAGGATGGCCGGATTGATGGCAAAACCGGGAGTGGAGCGGGAGAGACGGTATCCCCACGCAGGCCACGCCGATGCCCGGGATCAGGGAGACGGCGGTACAGATTAGAAAGGCGGACAGGGCCCTGCTCTGTCCCTATGACAGAATCAAGCGCAGTTTTGCTCCTTCGGGTTCATCATTTTGTTGCTTTGGGCAGGATAAAATCCCAGCAGCAATACAGCTCAATGGAAGAAGCTTTTGCATATTTTATTTCCGGAGTTGCTCCAACGCCAATCCAATCAACCGATCAGTCTGATCTGCCATGAATAGAGGGATGTTCAACACATCGTCATCCAGTTTCAGATTATCAAGAGAGAAGCGCACACGAAGCTTTACCTTGTCCGGGAACAACTCTTTGAACTTCTTCAGGCTCTTGCTGGATATATTGGCTTCAGATTTAACCTCGACCGGGAAAATATCATTCTCTCGTTGGATTAGAAAATCTACTTCATAAGGCGGATTGTTTTGGCTCCAGTATCGAGGGGTTACCTCGAACTGTGTAGCTTGGCATGGAACTCCATGTAATCGCCGGCAAAGCAAGGGGTATATAAGCGTACTCGCTCAACGCCTATGCAATGTCCCGTGTCATGAAAAACCTTTGCCATCAAGCGATTTGCCGCATCATTTGCCAAAGTAATGCTTCTAGCACCGTTGACAACGCCACCGCCGTAAAAAACGTCTCGATCCGACATGCGATAGCGAAAAATAACATCAGAGCTGTCAACATTTGGCGTCATGGGAAAGTCATCTAACTGCTCCCAAGGATCCGCAACAAGTCCGTCAGCCTGTTCTCCACGTTGGAGATGTTTCTTTATAATCAAACGAACATTTCCCTCTGTGCACAGGATTGGGGTGTCAAACCAAACCATTTCGCCAGGCTTGCATTCAGTATCGCCAACTCTAGCGACAGGCGTTGCCAATTTATAGACTTCGGTCCGACAATCACGGGATGTATTTCCAATATTTGTCAAGGTTGCTTTAAAATCAAGCATATCTCCGACGTATACATCCTTGTACCGCCGAAGTACAGCGTGTCGGAGGTAATGGGATACCTGAAAGGGAAGAGCAGTCTGATGATCTTCGACCGGCATGCAAATCTGAGGTACAAGTACGGAAACCGGCATTTCTGGTGCCGCGGCTACTATGTGGATACGGTAGGACGTAACGAGAAAGCGATACAGGAATATGTACGGAATCAGTTACAAGAAGACATAGCCGCGGACCAGATCAGTCTGAAAGAATTTACCGACCCGTTCACGGGTGAGCCAGTAAGCAAGGGCAAATAAAGAGCCACCCCCGGTAGGGGGCAGCCCGTAACAGTGTTGCGATTGGCGGACTTTTTCATGCGCCTTGAGGCGTGGCTGTCCTTTGCCCTTATAGGGCTTGTGCAAGCCACCGGCTACGCCGGTGGTCTTGATTTTTGATATCCGTTTCTCAAAAGGTCTATAGCAGGCTCAGCCATCCCACTCTTGCCGATTTGGGCGAGAGCGGAGTTCTCTGATCCGCTCCGATAATGTTTGCGAATCGTCATCTAACGGCATCCCGGCAAGAAGCATCTCTTCCAGCACATCAATAGGTACGCCGTAAGGGATGGCATTAAGAAAGTCCGAGGAGTCATTTCTATCTTCAAAGCGCGTCTCTTCTAAAGGATAAGAAGGATAAGTACTGTTGCCAGCAAGGAAAAATGGATTGTAGTATGTTAGGAACACCGTCATCTCTTTAGGATAAAACCAGCTTTGCAGGCACATCTGATCGATGTGGCGAAGGGCCTTCTGGCTGCGCAAATCCAGTTCCAGAGGCTCAAAGTTCTCATGTATGTTCGAATCAAAATTATGCCGGTAATAGTCCCACCATGCCTTAACATCACTGGATGTCTGGGAGGAATTCTCTGGTCTGAACATTGCAAGTTCCTTGTAGAACTCCTTAGTGCTGTCAGCACATAATGACAAAAATTGCGACTTCTCGGCAAAACAAGCCTCCATATTAGCGAGACATGAGCGAATATTGTCCGCGTCGATTTCTCTGCACCAATCAAAAAATTGTTGATGTGGAGAAACGAGGAAGAACGATGGCCTGTTATAAAACGTCACGCTTTCGCAGTATTGAAGGCAAACCATAAGCGCACGCACCAGAGGATGGTCATAAGCCATTCCAATAAAATAGTCATAAGCCAGCAGAACGAGATGTGAAAAATCGAAAAGCGGAATTCTTCTGAGCAGATCCGGGGGATAATCATACCTAAAAGGCTTTTGCACGAAATTACTTATAGATTGATATTCTCTCTTTGGATAGGCGCGTAATAACGCCGGCGCAGAATAATTCAGATACTGAGATTCCCCTATAAAGGACACAATCTTTTCCGCACGATGAACTGCAACCTTACAAGTGGGCGCATCGCTCAGTTGTTTAATTTGTGCATATCCGATCTGCTTTCTGCAGAGTTCCTTGTCTCGTTCCCTCCATTTCTTTATCGTTCCATGCGGAATTGCGCACGCTTCAGAAATATATTTGGGTCCTCTGCCATCTATCAGATTGCGGCTGATGAGGTCACCGAGGCGTTTTGAGACCCGCGTCATACTGGTGCTATCGCCATACAAAAAGGGCAATGCTTTAGTGAAGTCGATTCTCCTTGAACACCGGTAATAGGTAAAATCGATTTTAAGTTTTACTGCATGACCGCCTAGGCGGAGATCCGATATCAGCAAAGTTTTCTCGTTGTCTTCGTCCTTTTTGTGCTCCTTGGCAATCTTTGTTGCTCTCAGAGGACTCATCCGGCAAACTTTACATTCAGCCGATGCGTCAGTACTATTGCAGATCCTGCAAATTTTGCGGTCATCCATTGCAAGCTGTATCTGAAATATCAAAGCAAAAGAGTCCTTGCAATATTTTGGCGGCATTTGTGATAAAGGTCTCGGACGCTTCGCTGACGGGCAACCATCGCACTTTTCCTGCAAGTAAAAATCGCTCATATCCGTTTCAATAGTCGGAAGGCCATCCGTCAAATCACTCAGCGTTCCTTCGAAATATGGCTCCAAGTACTTCTTAAGAACAGTTTTCAGATCAAAGAGCTTCGACTGATCCCGCTCGAACTCGAAACCGTCATAGAAGTAGTGGTATTTGGGATAATCGTTTCCAAACTGATTTCGCCATTTGGAGATAGAATAGGAATCCTCTTCGCAGCCTTTTCCATGGATATAGCAGTTTTCCTCCATTGTCGTCCCCTCCCATTTGGTTTAGCAGCAGTATACCACAGCGGCAAACAAATTAATAGATAATGACCTTATTTTCGATGGCTTCTCGCCAAAAATAAGGTCATTTTTTATTCTGCTGCATTTTCATATCCCCTGCGAGAACGTTTTCCATATGAAGTTGCGATAATGGCTTATCCCAAAATGAAATGACCGGAGGCTAAATCAACAAATGGGAAATGAGAAGGAGAAACTCAAAGCGCCCTTACCAGCGACACTATATGGCTTTCCCGTTTACTACCGCATTGAAATGCGCGCGGGCAAAGAGACACTTATCCTCTCTTACCGTTCGGAGGATACCGGCAAAATTGAGTATGAAGCGTCGCCTGTCCGCGTTCAAGGCTGGGATGCAATGACAGAAGGCTGCTTCTCCGCAGAGCCGAAGAATGCACTTATGTTTGAAGCACTGCTGGATAAGACGCAGGCGGTTTCCCGGTTCTGCGTAGGCTTCGTGGGCATCGGCAGTGCGGCAGAGGCTGTGAAGAATGAGGAGTGCGAAAAAGAGATCCAAAAGCTATTGGAACTCCGGCGCGAACACCGCAAAAACCAATTCCTCCCGCTTGGGATACTCTTGCTTGCAGACTGGAAGGAGTATCTTGAGTTCAGCCCGACGAAGATGCCGCCCAAGGAGGCTACAAAGCAGGACCGAATCCGAGCGCTGGAAAGGCTCCAACGTCATGAAGCCTATACTCTCTGGCCGAAAGTGACCCCTGAGAAATGCAGCAGTTGGCTCGCCCTGCTTTCGGAGCACGAAGCCAAATCGACAGTGCGCCTAATTCAGTATCTGTTCACCATACAAAAGATGCTGGATCCCGATATTGACGATCCGTGGGCCAAGTATCTTCCCGTGGATGGGAGAAAGCCCCCAAGTCAGCGTGCTCTGGTGGCCCAGCACAATGAGAGGATATCTCTGACAGACGGGCAGTGCGCGGAGATATTCAAGCGCTGTGAAGAACACTGCCTGAACGGAAAAGTAAACTCCACCGAGTTTGCTGTATTGCTTTTGATGACAGCGCCTATCTCATTGGAAGAATTGTGCGCGCTGACCTATCAGGACTTCTGTTATCTGAGAGATTATCGCTCCCGACTGACGCTGAAGATCTCCAACGAATATGCCGAGCGGGGCAGTGAGCAGAATTTTCATCTCAGGAAGATCGAAAACAAATACCAGAAGCGCACTATCCCTATGGCAAGGTTGATCGCAGCGTACTACGAAGCCTTATTGAGAAAGGCGAACATTCCCTCGCTCTCGCGGGATCCGGACGTTCTTAAGGGCATGTATGTTTTCAGCGCGGTAAATAAAGACCGCCGAGCAACGCCTTTGTACCTTGAAAATCAAATATCACGTTATATGGCGCCATGGATCCCAAAGAGTATTGCAAAGTCTAACGAAAGCAAAACCCGGAAACCGATAACCACCTTACGGCTGCTGCAAAACACTGCATTGTACCACATGTCAAGCATTGGTTATGAGGCAGAGGAGATCCGCAGGATGCAAGGTATGGCGCCTAAATTGGTCTCGGCCAAAAGCTATCAAGACTTTGTCAACGAGGCAGAGCTCAATAAGCTCGGGTCGCTGACAGACTGCTGGATCCAGCGTGTATATCATTTTCCGCCGAATGTATATCAGGCATTCTTCGGCGAAAAGAAGATAAAGCTGCTGCTTCCGGAGGCCGCTAGCGGGCAATCGGAAGCAATGATAAAGATCTCCATCCCGCCAATGGAGCAGGATAAGATCCCTGCGCAGGGCGTAGCCATTCGTCTTTCAGCCCTTGCAGGATTGTCCGGTACGATCTCACATACTTTCGATGATCAAGGAGGAACGCAGTGAACGATAGAGATGATACCTTGTCCATCCCGGAATACTGGGAAAAGCACAAATTTGATATAGCCAATATGCGCCACTGGGCTTGCCAAAAGTACGGTTGCCCCGAAAAGAGAGACAACTGTGAATGCAGCTGCAAGTTATGGGAAGAGCGCTACCAAAGAGGCAATACGCTGAAGACATACAGCAAATATGTCGCAAACTTGACCCCTTTTCTGACATCGTCTATTTCAGAGGTGACCCTATTTGAGATCAGGGACGCCCTCATCTGTGTGAAGAAGAGCAGAAAGGGAGGAAAGCCCTATTCACACAGCACAATGAAAGTACACTTCTCCTGCCTGTGTGACATTTTTCTCTATGCTAAAAAACACGGACACGCGGATAACATTCTGGCAGTGTTTGCATCGCCGAAAAAGATGGATCCGCTGACAATGCGGATCTACGAACTGGTCGACCCGCAAAATCCCCAAAACAGCACATTACAGGCGCTGGAGGAACTGCACGAGCGAGTCTCTAACAGGCCCCGGTCCTTAACGGCTTGGCAGAAGGAAAAGCTGATCCAAAAGCTCTGCGACGATATTCCCCGTGACGGACGCAGTCTGGGCATTGCGATTTTCTGTTATGCCGGGCTGCGTCCGGCGGAATGCAGAAAGCTTTTGTGGAGAGACCTCATCCCGTTTGTTGACCATCCAGATCGCTCGTTTCTCAACGTCTTTGAGATCCGCGGCGCAGACGGAAACATCAAGGAGAAAACAAAGACAAAAAACGGACATCGAAAGGTCCCCGTTCATTGTGAGCTCCAGAAGCTGCTCACCATGCGGCTTGAGCTTGTACGCACCGAGCGTCCCGATGATTATCTTGACCTTCCTATCTGCTGCATGGGCAATCGCTTTTGGCAGCCTTGCAAGGACTATCAGCTGGCAAGCTACGGCGACGACTTGTTTTCCTATATTAAAGTCTCTGTCAGAGATCTTGCGTGCTATTCCCTGGATGCAAATATCGAGCGGCTCAAGAACAAGCGCGATGCCATTTACGAGGGCGAAGCACTTTGCCTCTATGTCCTGAGAAAGAACTTTTGGACATGGGCAGAAGCGGAAACACAGATGACCGACCATGAAAAGCGCTATGTGATGGGTCATGAGATCTCCGATGAAAACGGAAGAGATGTCCGCCCCCGCTTGAACGATGAAAATCTTCTCTGGGAGATCTGCCAGAAAATGGACCGCTGCGTGTTCTGCCTTGACCTTCACCGAAGTCTCTTGGAGCGTGAACTGCACGTAAAGGAGAGCATCTCCTTCTCCAACTGCGGAACGGTCACATTCAATATTTCCCCCGAAGTGCTGAAAGCAGGCGGTGAGATTGTAATTCATTGCAAGGCAGAAGAAGTCAATGACCCAATCATTTACGAAACACCCAAAGCCGTAACGCCACTGAAAAAAATGACAGCCGAAGTTTCGCCATTTCCGGTGTTTCCGCATAACCGCACCGGTATCAACTGTCAGTATGAAAATGTCCTTGCACACGAAAAGCCGGCCCCTCCCTCGTCAGAGGAGGAAGACGATGACTACTCGTTACAGAACCAATAAGGAGACCAAATCCATGAAGAAGTTGCTTAATCAGATGTTCCCCGCAGCAAGGGGGCCTCCGACACATATGCATATCAGAAAGAGACCAAAACAATATTACATATGATATGGACAAAAAGGAGCTAACTATGTTTAATAAAGACGTTGTCATTCTCCGTGTTGGAGAAAAGATCCCTATGTTGTCAGGCTTTAATGGCTGCATGATGGACTGGCTGTCCGGAACCGCCGCCTATTGCATCGTTCTCGGTGCCCCGACCGTTTCTTTACAGAACGAGGTGATCGGCAGCCTTGAAAAGAAGATCCGCTTTGCCAAATACACCTCCGGAAACGTTCTGGATCTTGCTATAAAGCTGGAGGGGCTTCCGTGGATGGATGCTCCCTACACCCCGCATCTTTCGGCGGTGGAGAACTTGCCGAGGGAGGACGGCTACCCCGATGGCATGGGGGCTATGATGAATATCCTCGTCGTAGACGGAATGGACGGGACGATTCTCCATATAAAGCCGGTCATTCTTTCCAATCGTTTCTCTAACGATTTGGTCAAGGATATCTGGTCCTTGAAAAAGAAGCCCTTCAACAAATTCGCCTACAACAGCGAGGCCCGGGAGCTGCAGCGGAAATACGAGGCGAAGGTAATTGGCGAAAAGCTGAAGCAGAGTTCCTTTGTCATCCACTAAAAAGCTCTAATTTCCGCACCGACAATACAGTCCGTAGTCCCAGTCGATGGAACTGCGGACTGTATACCTTGATACGTCCCTGTCAGCCGTCAGCATGAGCTGGAATTATATCGCTGAAAGTATTTTCAATATGCTGGTCCTGCTCTCGCTCGTCAAGGGCGCAGACCGCATCGCCAAAGAGATGTTCGGCGTGTAGACAGACTTGTAAGCGAATATGAAAATACGAGATTTCATAAAATAAGAAAGGTCTTGACAATATAGGATTTAGCCCATATACTAAATATAGGATAAATCCCATGTCAAGGGAAGGTGCTGCGAAGATGCAGAGCTATGAAGTAATCTTTTATGATTTGGAGGATGGGACGGAGCCTGCAAAGGAATTTCTTCTCAGCCTTGATGTGAAGATGCGAGCTAAGATGCTCCGAACCATTGACCTGCTTGCCGTCAACGGTGTCGAGCTGCGTGAGCCGCACTCTAAACCGCTTGACGACGGCATCTTTGAGCTGCGGGCAAAAGTCGGCTCAGATATAACAAGAGTGCTCTATTTCTTCATGGTCGGTAAGCGAGTGATCCTGACCAATGGATTTGTCAAGAAAACAGTAAAGACGCCGCCTGCGGAGATTGCGCGGGCGAAACGCTATCGGGCCGAGTACCTCGGCAGGAAGGACGGGCAGCATGAGTAAGTATAGTGATTTTCTTACGGAACAGCTCAAAGACCCTGCGCTGAAAGCGGAGTACGATGCGCTGGAGCCAGAGTTTTCGGTCATTCAGGCCATGATCGACGCGCGCAAGGCGGCCGGCCTGACACAGAAACAGCTTGCCGACAAGACTGGCATCGCACAGTCCGACATCAGCAAGCTGGAAACCGGCAGTGCAAATCCGTCTCTGCGGACGCTGCAACGTCTCGCACAGGGGATGGGCATGAAAATGAAGATCGAGTTTATTCCCTTTGTCGGATAATCGGAGCATAGGATAGGAAACAGCTTGGTTTTCACAGGAGGAACTTCTTATTGCTTGTGCTGCAGAGAGCATATCACGGTCATGCGGTTTTTCTCAAGATCTACTTTCATCTGCATCTTCATGTATACACGTATAGGAGTATCCTGCGCGCAAGAAAGATTCGTTGTGACAATCGAGCAGAAAGCGGGGAGGATGAATTTCTCGGCTTTTGCAATGGGTCGGAGCTACACAGTTAAGGTTACAATGTTTAAAGCAGATGGGATGAGTAAAGCGGTCCACAGGAAGTTTCTGATTGAGCTGATTAGCAAAGAAATTATGTCAGTAGAGTCGATCATCCGTGATATAGAGAAGGCAATCAGGCTATTTGCAGGAAGGGAGACATTCTTTGCAGCGGTCAAGAAGTGGAAATCTGACTTGGTGTTTCTAAACGAATATTACAAACGGACTTCTCCAATCAGAGGGGTATTGAAGAGCCGAAACTGGAATACAAAACTTTGACCCACACCATGACCCACACGGGGACGGACGGAAACAAATGGAACAAACAGGCGGCGACCTCGTCGCTTTTGGACAAAAACTGCCGAAAAGCCTTGTACAGCAGGGGGGGAAGGCTGTATGGCAGTTTGGTAAGGGGCATTCCGCCAGCCCTCGATGTGGACGCAGGCTTTCCTGCTCCGTTTACTGGTGGTAGCGGGAGAGACCTTGCTACCCAACAAGGCTCTAGTGATGTCCTTTGTCCGGCGCACAGAGACGCCTGCCAGAGATTCATAGTGCACATCAACGGTAAAAAATACAGTAGGATTTCCGCATTTTTTGTTATTGTACGCGGATGGACTACGGTATTTTTTCTATGTTGAAAATCAGTAATTGAGTAATTGCTATATGCATATCAAGTATGATTACTTCCTATTAGGAACACTGTAAATACAAGGCTTTTCGGAGCCTGCAAACCAGAAAAAATAATATTTGATCTATCACATTACGCAAAAAGCCGTCCGGCA
>ERZ773192.318-NODE-318-length-62262-cov-6.495057_pt1 | contig 62262 bp, 57 predicted proteins | sample MGYA00581010_ERZ773192 | MGnify/ENA primary metagenome ERZ773192 (study PRJEB29015, sample SAMEA2737741) | human gut metagenome | biome: human gut; feature: human-associated habitat; material: faeces | place: China | collected 2012 ...
CCGCGTGATCGGCGGCATCACCTTCCGCGGCCGCACCTATAAGTACATCGGCTACAATTGGATCCAGTATGTCGCGCAGATCGACGACGACCGCGCACTGTCCATCGGACTGACGAAATTGGAGTGCGTCCCGGGAACAATGCCCGACATCATTCTCAACAACATGACGTTCCAGTAAGGTCATCGTCCTACTGAGAATTTGTATGAAGAAAACCGGCTCCCGCCCCAATTTGGAGCGGGAGAATCCGGCTTTTCGCAAAAAACGGAGGTTGTGCCATGAAACGCAAAGCGCTCCGCATCATGGCAGGTCTGATCGCAGAAAAGCGGATCGCGATCACGCTTGCCAACAGCGACCATGCAGCGGCCGATGTGCGCGTCTTGTACGATTCGGAGGAAAACGTCATAAAGGACACGTACCCGATCTATCATAAGCAGTGAGCCTGCGAACATATCCGAAAAACACAATCATACCTGCGCTTGGCGCTGCAAGCTGCCCTTGCGGACTGTAACGCCTGTCCAGGAAACGAGGAATTTTAGATGGCAACACAAGTAACAAATTATCAATGCCCCGCTTGTATGGGGCCTCTCCGTTTTACGGGAGAATCCGGCAGATTGGAGTGCGACTACTGCGGTTCGAGCTTCAATACAGCGGAAATTGAGGCGCTCTATGGGAAAAAAGAAGCGAATGCGGCAGAAGCGGAAGAGGCTACCGCAGACGGCTCCGACTGGGACACCTCCGGTCTGAGCGAGGACTGGGGTGCAGACGCAGGCAGCATAAAAGCGTACTGCTGCCCGTCATGCGGTGCGGAACTGCTCTGCGACGCAACGACGGCAGCCACGTCCTGCCCGTACTGCGGAAATCCGTCGGTGATTCCGGGGCAGTTCTCCGGCATTCTGAAGCCCGACTTTGTGCTTCCCTTCAAGCTGAGCAAGGAGGATGCCATCAAGGCATTGAAGAAGCACTATCTCAAAAAGCCTCTGCTGCCATCGACCTTCTCCAAAGCCAACCATCTGGAGGAGATCAAAGGCGTTTATGTACCTTTCTGGATGTACGACGGCGAGGCCAGCGGAAGCGTCCGGTTCCATGCCACCACGGTACATAAATACACCTCGGGAGATTATGAGATCACGGAGACGAGCCACTACGACGTGCGACGCGCCGGTTCCATTGCCTTTGAAAAAATCCCGGTGGATGCATCCAGCAAAATGCCGGACGATTATATGGACTCCATCGAACCGTACGATTATACAGAGCTAAAGCCGTTTTCCACGGCGTATCTGCCCGGATTTCTGGCGGATAAATATGATGTAAGCGTGGAAGACAGCCGGGATCGGGCGAATCGGCGCTGTGCAGGCTCGCTGGTGAATGCGCTGGAAAAAACCGTGACCGGCTATGCCTCCTGCAATGAAACGGCCCGGAGCATCCAGCTGAAGCGCGGAAAGGTGCATTACGCACTGCTGCCCGTCTGGATCCTGAACACAAGATGGGAGGGAAAAGATTTCCTCTTTGCCATGAACGGACAGACGGGCAAGCTGGTCGGCAACCTGCCGGTCAGCACAAAGCGGGTGATCGGTCTGTTTGCAGCGATCGCGGCGCTGCTTGTTGCTATCAGCGTGACGGCGATTCTGCTTATGGCACGGTAGGAGGGTGAGAACATGAAGAAACGGTTATTATGCCTCCTGCTGGTGCTCGTGACGGCGCTTGCCTTCTGCGTGAGCGCAGCTGCGGCAGCGCAGACGGGAGCGCAGCTGAACTATGTGACGGATGCCGCCGGACTTCTCAGGGAAGGTGAACGTGCGCGGCTGGAGAAAATGGCGGAAGCGGTTTCTCAGAAATACCGTGTCGGCGTTTACATTGTGACGGTGGAGGATTTCCGGGACTATCACGCCGACGGCGTCTACAAGGCAACCTATACCATCTATCATAACTACACCATGGGCGAAGGACCGAACCGCGACGGGATCATGCTCCTGCTCAGCATGGATGATCGCGACTGGGCGATGTTCTGCTATGGCAAGCGCTGCGAATACGCATTCAACAGCTACGGGCAGGAGAAGCTGGAAAAGGTCTTCCTCGACAATTTCGGCGAGAACGACTGGTACGGCGGCTTTGAGGATTACGTCAAAGAATGCAGCGTCTATCTGGAAAAGGCTTCCGCAGGAAAGCCCGTCCGGGCGAGCTTGTTCTATCCGCTCCTTATCGTGATCGGTCTTTCCCTGCTGGCAGCAGCCGCGGTCGTCGCTGTGATATGGCAGAAAATGGACACTGTATCAGAAAAAGCAACCGCGAACGCCTACGTCTCCGCGGGACTCCGGCTTACGGAGCAAACAGATCATTTCACCCATAAGACGACCTCCAGCCGGAAGATCGAGCGCAGCTCTTCCAGCAGCGGAAGCAGTTACAGCGAATCCGGCGGCGGCGGTTCCGGCCGAAGCGGAAAATTCTGAAAGGAGCGGCTATGAAAACAACACCCAAACAAATACTCGCGCTGTTGCTGGCACTGGTTCTGCTGCTGTCGCTTTGCGCCTGTGTACAGAAGGCGCAAACAGAGCCTAACGAATCGAGAACAAGTACAGATAAGGTAAAAATGCCTACAAAACTCGACAAAAAAACGCCTGAAAAGCAGCCGGAGGAAGCTCCATTGCAAAACGATATGCGTGATCGCACGTCACGCGACGAGGCGTCAGACACACAGCCGGTACAATACGGGTTTTCACAGGAGGCAGAAACCTCGCTTGGATGGCTGCGGGATAGGATCGACTTTCCAATGACCATGTTTGGCGCGGCATATCTCGGTTATGTCGGCGGGCTGTTTGACGAGGGCTTCGAGGTAGGCTTCCCCGCATGGCTGTGGGAAACCAATGAGGCCATGCTCCTCGAATACCCCTTCATCGCCGAGATCGACGAGGAGCATATGATCGGCGGTGCGGGGCATCTGTACTGCATCGTGCCGGTCGACGAGAACGCGACGGTTGCGATCAATCATGTGCAGTGGAACGAAAAAACACAGACCGACGAGGTCACGGAGGTGCTCTACCGGTCAGAGAGCGGCGAGCCGGTGCTGCTCTTTGCAAATCTTGACGGCGTTGCATATGAGGCCGACACCCAGGTCTTTATCACCGACAACAACGGGAATACCTGCGAATGGTATCCCTCGCTTGATGCGATGAGCTATCTTGCGCCGTGTATATCGGAAGCTGGAGACTATCTTTCGTTTGACTTTACGGAATATGCCTGGTACAACGCCCCGGCTGAGTTTTCCGCGTGGCTTGCCGACGGCTGGAGCGGCATGACCGCGCTCGGTCTTGCCGGATCGCAGCGTGACGGCATGGGCTGGATCACAGAAACCATGGTGGGGGAAACCAGCCGCTATGCCTGTTTCTCGCTGCGCTTCTATCCGGAAGACGAGACAGGCGGCACGGTCGATCTGAATTGGGCATACGAAGGCAGCGACGACTTTACGGAAATGTGGAGCGGCTTCTGGACGATTCAGACCATTCCGGACGGGCCGAGCTATGTGACGCTCAGCTTGTCGCTTGTGGGCGGTAAAAACTATGGCGTCACGGACGGTCCGATGTATTTGTGTGAGACGTATCCCCTCCTGATCAGCCCGAGCGGCACAGAGCTGCTGGTCGGCGCGGGTGAGAGCGGCATTTGCCTGCCGTTCATGTCGCAAAGCACAACGGCATGTGTGCTGACACAGGCCGTAGGATAGAAGGCGTGCATGGAGCAAACTGCTTTGAGGTTTGCATTTACAAATTCTGTTTGGTAGCAATCTAGGGAACCTCTGAATAAATCGTCTGCGGCCGTGAGCGGATCTTTTTCGTCCACTCTTCGGTATCAAAAACGGGAAATACATACAGTATTCCGCCGTTTTCGATACCTCGATTGGTCAAAAAATCTCTCGCTCACAGCTCTTGCCGATTTAATCAGAGGTTCCCTAGCAAAAGTGCAACAATTTATCCTTTTCAAATTCAAGATGCGGGGGATTTGAGTTGCGCTTTTTCTACGTTTGGAAAAATGTACGGCTTCGGCGCATCATCCCTCAAATTTAGGGAACAAGGCTGTACCTTGTTGGGACACATTCTCTGTGCCCCGCTATCTTTTCAGCCTCTTCCGGATGCGCCGCCCCACCACAACTTCATATCGCCCCATTCTGCCCGCAGCAATCATGCTGCGGGCTTTTCTGCACCTTTAGGGCTTCACTGCCGTTCTCCACCTCTGTGCGTTTGATACTGAACTCCTTGCCCTTCGGGCAATTAAAACCTTTTTTAAAGATTTTAGGGTCTATCTGAAAACCGGGAATATGACCAACAGCGAGGGATTTTTCGCCTGCTGAAGCCATTTTTCCGCAGGAATACTTTGTGTATTACAAGGGAAAATGGTGCACAGCAGGCGGAAAAGACCCGCTGTTTGGGCATGTTGACGGTTTTCAGATAGACCCTAATTGAAGTTCAGTATAAGGCCGACAGCATGATGGGGAACAGCGCTCATATGGTGTTACGAGGTGAGCGCATATGGATGAGGTACAGAAGGATGTTTTGTGTGTTCTGCTGCAGGCGCTTCTGGACAGAGGCCTGATTTCGGGGGATGTTTGCGGCAGGGCGCGTGAGAAAGTTCTCGGCACATTGGATTTGCCGCCCTTTTTCCGGAACGGGGAGGATGCTGATGGAAGTTCGGAAAATCCGCGCTGAAATGCGGAATGGCAGGTCGTTTTACGACATGCCACTTCGGGTGACATTTTATGCCCGGGTGTCCACAGATCAGGATGAACAGATCAATAGTCTGGAAAATCAGGTGCAATATTATACGGAGTTGATTCAGAGTAAACCAAATTGGAGATTTGTACCGGGGTATGTGGATGAGGGCATTTCCGGCGGCTCTACGAAGAAGCGGGACAATTTTAACCGCATGATCCGGGATGCAAAGGCGGGGATGTTTGATTTCATCATTACCAAGGAGATTTCCCGGTTTTCCAGATCGACTCTGGACAGCATCAAATATACCCAAGAGCTGCTGGATTACAATGTGGGGGTGTTCTTCCAGAACGACAACATCAACACATTGGATACGGACAGTGAGTTCCGGCTGGTGATTATGGCGGGTGTTGCTCAGGATGAAATCCGGAAGCTGTCGGAACGGCTGAAATTTGGCTTTCGGCAGGCTATCAAGAACGGCCATGTGCTGGGCAACGACAAGCTCTATGGCTACGATAAAAAGGACTGCGTTCTGACCGCCAATGAGGAGGAAGCGGAGATCATCCGCATCATCTTTGACCTCTACGGAAACCAGCGTCTTGGGACCCGCACGATTTCCAAAAGGTTGATGGAGCTGGGCTACACCAGCCGGGAGGGGAACGCCTTTAACACCCTGACCATCCGGCACATTCTGGAAAATCCCAAGTACAAGGGCTGGTACTGTGGGAATAAGAGCCAGAGTGTGGATTACCGGACAAAGCGGAATATTTTGCTGGACGAAAGCGAGTGGGTGACGTACCCGGATCCCTCTATACCGGCTATCGTTTCCGAAGAACTGTGGAATCGGGCCAACATCCTGTACAAGAGAAGGAGAGAAGAAATGAAGTCACACAGCAGCGGAATCAGTTTCCACAATCGCTATCCCTACAGCGCAAAAATCTACTGTGAGGAACACGGAACCACCTTTCACCGTCAGGTGATTCAAACGAAAAAGGGACAGCAGGAGGTATGGCAGTGCAAGGTTTACCGCAGCCACGGACGGGCGGCCTGCTCGGCACCCCAGATTCGCAGCAGTGACCTGGATGTGATTCTCAGCGACATTTTCAAGGAGCTGGTCCGGGACAAAGAGAAAATCATTGAGTCTCTGGTGACGGTGCTGACCAACATTCCCAAAGAAGTGGACTATGGCAAGCTCCGCTGTCAGGTGGAAAATGAGATGGACGATTTGGAGCGAAAGAAAAACCGGCTGCTGGATTTGAGCATCGCCGGGGCATTGACGGTGGAGGAATTCAAGGAGCGCAACGATGCCTTCAACGCCCAGATTCTGGAGTGCCAGGGAAAGCTGACCGCCATTCGGCAGGAGGAAGAAAGCAGGTCCTCCGAAGAACTGGACATCCCGGCCATCCGTCAGGCCCTGGACCGGGCACTCAGCTTCACCGGGGACATTGATACGGCACTGGTAGCAACGATTCTGGACCGGGTGATTGTAAAGCGGGAAAGCACCAAGGATAATATTTATCTCGACATTTTTCTGAAGCTGGGCAGCACCTACGAGGCCGTCTATACACCCCTCAAGCACACCGCGGGCATCACCAGTCTAAAAAATATTACGCACAAACCGCCGACCAGGAGGATTTGATTTCCATTGGGACGATTGGGCTGATCAAGGGGATCACGACATTCGATGCCAGCAAGGGGGCGAGACTTGCAACCTATGCTGCCCGGTGCGTAGAAAATGCAACCCTATCGCCAAGGACTTTAAGAAACAGAAACAGGTGACAATTCAAAAGAAGCGCAAAGATTGGAATGTTATGTCGCAAATTTCGGAAGACATGTATGTTTACTGTAATTCTAAGGAAGGGTGCCTCCGGTATGTGCTGCTCTACGTCCATCACTTCAGACTGTACACGCCACATAAGATTTTGGAGGCTACGATGATGAATCAAACCTACCACAGCTATGGGGAGATCACAGCGATTCCGGACAGGCTGCGGTGGTGCAGACATCATCTTGGGCTGATGCAAAGAGAGGTGGCAGCGATTGCTGGCCTGAATAGGAGCGTGTACAATAATATTGAGTGTGGGACGACTCAGCATATTCCATTGGAGGCTGCCAGAAGGTTGGCAGAATACTATGGTGTGTCGGCTGATGATTTTATTGATGAGTATACCCGATTCAACTTGGATGGCCAGGTCCAGCGTATTTCTGCCTATCGTAGCCGACTGAAGATGAAAAAGAAGCCCTTTTGTAAATACACAGGCATTCCATTGACCAGTTTGCGGGAATGGGAAAAGGGAAATAAGACCGTCAGCTATAAATGCTGGGAGAAATATTTCAAAGGAAGGGCATGATAGCAAGCTGACACTACAACAATGTTCAGAAATTATACTTGAAATTATAATAATTATGGGTATAATAGTTGTTAGAAAGTGAGGCGGATTTTATGAGACGCTTTGTTGACAGAGAGCAGGAGATGGCTACTCTGCAAAGTGAATATGACAGAGACGGCAGTGCGCTGGTGGTGTTGTATGGGCGGCGGAGAGTGGGGAAAACCACATTAATCTCTGAGTTCATTAAGAATAAGAAAGCCCTGTTTTTTCTTGCCAGCGAGGAATCGGAATCTCAAAACCGGCTGGCCTTTCAGGAAAAGGCAGCAGACTTCTTGAACAGTGACCTTTTGAAAAATGTGGAAGTCAAGAGTTGGGACGTGCTTTTCAGAGCGATTATTGATACGCATTTCGATAGTAAGCCCGTGATCGTCCTGGATGAGTTTCAGTATTTGGGAAAGTCGAATCCCGCGTTCCCATCTGTTTTTCAGAGGATATGGGAAGAAATTCTAAAAGACAGACAGGTGATGGTCATTCTCTGCGGCTCTCTGATTTCCATGATGCAGTCTCAGACCTTGGCCTATGACAGCCCCCTTTACGGCAGAAGAACAGCGCAGATTCGGCTGATGCAGATCCCCTTTGCGTATTATCATCAGTTCTTTCCGGATAAAAGCCGCAAAGAGTTGATTGAAATGTATGCGGTCACAGGTGGCGTTCCCAAATACATTGAGTTGTTTTCTCAGAGCAAGGACATTTACAGTGCCATTGAAAAGTGCGTTTTAAATCGCTCCGGCTACCTGTATGATGAGCCGCATTTCCTGCTCCAGCAGGAGGTCAGCGAAGTTGGCAGCTATTTTTCGATCATCAAAGCGATAGCGGCGGGGAATACGAAATTGTCTGCCATTGCCGGTGTGCTGGAGGTCAAGTCCACCAGCCTGACCAAGTATTTGAAAACGCTGATCGATCTGGATATTCTGGAGCGGGAGGTACCGGTGACGGAGGATAGCCCGGAAAAGAGCAAAAAGGGGCTATATAAAATCAAGGACAATTATCTGCGTTTCTGGTTTGCCTTTGTGTATCCTAATATGAGCTTTATCGAAAGTGGACACGGGCGCATCGTCATGGACAGGATTCGCAAGAGCCTCGTGCGGAACCACATTGCCTTTGTTTACGAAGACATTTGCAGGGAGCGGATGTGGGAGATAAATGCGGAGGGCGTATGGCCGTTCTATTTCTCAAAACTGGGGAGGTACTGGGATTCCAAAGAGGAAATTGATATTGCGGCCATTGACCCAGATGGAAAGAATCTGATTCTGGGCGAGTGCAAATACTGGCAGGAGCCGGTAGGAGTCAGTGTCTTGCGGGAGCTGGAAGCCAAGGCCAAAACGGTTTCCTGGGAGAAAGAGAAACGAAAGACTTGGTTTGTGCTGTTCAGCGTGAATGGATTTACAGAAGAATTAAGGGCAGAGGCAGCGGTAAGAACGGATTTGCGGCTGTATGCGGAGTAGAAATTAAGGGGATCGGCAAATGTCACGGATGACATGCACCGGTCCCCCTAAAAGGTAAGATTTCTATGTGCTGATATCGGGTTCTGTAGGAGAAAGCAGCGTTTTTGGCGTATGAGCACGTTCTTTTACTGTAAGTATAACTGCATCCAGAAGTTCAAGCTTTTGATAGTTGGGACATGTAAGTGATTTTAACCTCTGATTGACACAGGCGGCATGTACATCGGCAACACGCACAGCTAGTTCTTCTTTCCCGGCTTCACTTGTGGGATAATGAAAAACGACATTGATTGGGGCTGGTTTCCTTGCGATTTTGGACACCTCCCTGATTCTTTACTGTATGCCCGAGCGGGGGCAATATGACGATTCGTTACCGCATTCAATGTCGGAAATTAAGAAATCAAATCCCAGTCGTGTGTTACAAAACATGCAGACCTCTCTTTCTGCCTGCCATAGGTCTGTTCGTTTGATGAAGTGTGATTTAGAACTGTAAAACTGTCTGGCACATGTGGTGCATAACGTCAGTTCAATTGTTTTTTTGCTTGAAGATAAGAAACACTTGACAGCCATTTTCATACCCTCCTTAAGCACAGCGCAGTTGCCGCTTCAGCCGATTAACACGTTGATTGACGGCCTGCTTGGATATTCCAAACTTCTTGCCGATTTCCTCGTAGGTGTATCTTTCAAAAACATACAGAGTAATAAGCTCAATATCATCAGGGCGAAGATCCGAAAGTAATTCGTACAGGCGATTATTCCCGATTTGACCCAACCAGGCATAGCGCTGGGGTATAAAAACGTAACTGTCTTGGTAGGAAAGCTGATCCTTAAATTTTTCAAAAAGGGTGGATTTATCTTCGTTGTCTCCAGACATGTCAGGGGTAATCGGCTGCTCGTGTTTGGCAATTGCCCTGTTGTCATTGAAAATCTCAAGGTCAAAAGCATACATTTCATTGATAGCATTTTCATCCATACCAGCCTTACGATATTGCTGCCGTAATTTATTCCATTCACGCTCAAAGCGTTTCCGTTCTAGTCCATAATTAAATTCCATAATGATCTCCTTTGAATTTTGAATTTTGGGTTGGCCAAAATTCCGGAGATCAGGGATACCTGGCTAGGCTCTCCAGCCATTGGGATAAAAACATAAGAAGTCCTTTCCGCAGAGCGATCCGGGAAAGGACTTCTTTTCATCGTACAAAGCGCAGCGGGCAGCAAAAAAGCACCGTAAAAGTGGAATCAAAACGGGTATGGTTATCCCATTGATTCCGACTTTGTACGGTGCTAGGGCAGTCTCGATCATAGATCGGCTCCGCATACGCGAATGTAAGTCGTGTTATTCAGTTAATAATATTTGCCTTTCAGGCGGGCAATACCCTTCTGCTTACGGAAGTAGGCAAGGTTGATTGGGTCTTGGGCTTTGCATTTGGGACACTTGGGGCGAACGTGACCAACTGCATCCGAATAAACTTTCATAATTGGAAAGTTACAACGAGGACAACGAATTTCTCGGAGTGTCAGGCAGGATGCTTCATCGGCAGATTTATCCAGTTTTTCTTGTTTCTCGGGAACTGGAAGCGATGGCCTGCGGTATGGTGAATATTCGTTCATGTTGCTTCCCTCATTTTCAGAAAGTATTCCTGCATATCCCGTCGGTCTACCAGGTTGTACTTTTTTAGCTGAATCAGCAATGATGAAAAAGAAACGCACAGCTCGTTAGCAATTGCATGGATCGCCGGTTTTGTACTGGGCAGCAGTACACAGTCTCCATATATCGGAATGCGGCTGCGGTGCATGTGGCGGCGCAGAGCGTTTTCTACCAGAGGTTTGGGCATCAGGAGCATGGCGGCCATGGAATTGGCCTGGCATTCGCCTAGATTCAGACGTTCCTGAAACTCTTGCAAGCTATAGCAGCGTTCCAGGTCATATTCCCGGTCAAAACAGGTGGGATTGTGCAATGGATCAGCACGGTTGATAAGGACATGGCTGATTTCATGGGCAAGAACAAACCGCCTGCGGCAGTTTTCAGTGGGGCGTTGGAGAAACGAGTCCAAAATGATCGTGTCCTTCGGAAAAACAATGCTGACCTTTTGAGTTTGGCGCATGACGCACAACGGATAAGAGCCGTTGGAGACAAAACCGATTTTGTCTCGGTCATCTTCGACAATTTTTTCGTAATGTACTTGCAGCCCTAGAAATCGTGCTATACTGTCAATGTCGATGGGGCCGGATGCCGGGGAGCCGCAAGTGACCTGAATCAGGCCGTAAGCAATTTCTTCAATCTCCTTGTTCGAAATAAATACTTTCATCGGGGGAACCTCCTCAAGCGAAAAACCGCATTCTCTGAGAGGACGAGAATGTTTCAAACGGACGCTGCTTCCAATCGGCAAGGCCGCAGGAGATGGCGGCTTCCCATTTCCTGAGTGAGTGGATGGCCTTGCTGGTGGAATCATTTACTTCGGATGGGCATATTATAGCTGGTTACGCAAGCAATGTCAAGAACAAATGTTCGTAAACGTTTCGCAAGAATTTATTTTTTAAGTTTCGTTATTGTGTGTATCCAGAAAGCGTGTTCACATATGTCATACAAACGCAACGGCAGACCTCAAAAGCAAGGTCTGCCGTTTTAGCTCGTATGAGATTATAGTGCTGGTTCTGCCAGCCTACAGTTAATTTTGCAGAATTGCCGTCATTGTAAATATGTGATTGTCTGGGTCATAGCTCCAGTACTGATCACCGTGGTGTTTTTTTACGGCTTTTGCAACGCTTTTAAGCCCATAGCCATGAAAACGTGGGTTTTCTTTTGTGGAGAGGAGCCTTTCTCCTTGCGCCTGGGGCAGTACATCGCAGCTGTTTTTTATCACAACGACATTATAAGTGTTTCGCACCGAGGTGGTTAAAGATACCCATTTCTTTTCTGATTCGCTTGCAGCGGTAATTGCATTGTCCATCAGATTGCCTAAGATAGCAACAAGATCCAAATCTTCCAGACAACGCAAAGGGCACTCTCTCACACTATATTCAAAAGAGATTTCCTTTAATTCACAGTCCAAAACATATCGGTTGATCATGACATCCAATAGCTTGTTGCCACTCTGGCAAGATTGCGTATAGGTTGTCAATTCGCCACAGAGCTTGGCGACATATTCATTGATGTCGGGGTCTTGGCCCATCTCACGTATAGCGTTCAGATGTTTTCGCACATCATGTGCATATAACATCAGGTTTTGATTTTGCTTTTCCAACTCTAAATGAGCAAATTCATAAAATAGTCAAAACGCCCCTATAGCGGCGAGCACCCGCACAGAGAGGCTGGGGCACCCCATCTTTGCAAGTCAGGAAATACCACGCAACAGTCAGAATAATCAGAAATCGGTCAATCGCTATAGCGGTGCGGATCATAAAGGATTTTGGTCCCAGATAGCGCTTTTGCTGTTTGAACATGACTTCTATTTTCCAACGGTGTGTATAGTGTTCCAGAATTTCAGCATCAGTAAGACTAAAAACAGAGCACAAAAACACTTTCAAGGTGTTACGGAATGGGAGTAATGCCAGCCAACACCTTCTGTTGGCCGAACTGCGTGCTTGGATGCTTTCTTTTTTGCAACAACGGTATCGTCTATACTAAGGTATACCGGCTGCTTTGTGAATTTCGCAACGGTTAAGATAGAGTGAAAACTGTTCCTGCGCTGCACGGCTTCTACAGCCACATGGTCCCATTTTCCCTTTGACAGAAAATGACCATATGTTGTTCTGTGGCCAGCTCCCAGTTCCGCATAATCTGTCATTTTCCCGCTATGACCTTTCTGTGCCATAGCCAGGATCATTTCCTGAATGCGCCTCTGGGGTACACTGCTCAAAAAAGCAAATCCATTTTCATGAAAACTCTTGCGAAGTTCTTCGCCGGCTGTTATCATGTGTTCCATAGGGCACTCCTTTTTTGGTCCATATGGTTGGTGGTTCTTCTACATTGTACCATAATTGGAGTGCCTTATGCTATTGGTTATTTTTCGGATTTGCTCATTTTGAGTTATAGGAGGAATCAATATGTACTATCAGATTACGAATGATCAGCTGACAGCGACCATCCATGAATTGGGCGCAGAACTGGTCAGTGTTAAGGACGCCACCGGTACTGAATTTATTTTTCAGCCGAGCCCCCTTTGGCCGGGACAGGCCAAAACACTGTTCCCGAATGTGGGGCTTGCCAAAGAGGACTGTGCCATCATCCGGGGCAAGAAGTATCCCATGTATCAGCATGGTTTTCTGAAGGATCAGATCCTGTCTGTTGTGAAGCAGGAGCGGGACAGTATTACCTTCCTGCTGGAGTCCGGCGAGGAGACCAGAAGATTTGTGCCCTATGAATTCCGGGTCTATATCAGCTTCCGGCTTTCCAGCAATCAGCTGATTCACAGCTTCCATGTGGAAAATCTGGAAGAGGAGACCATGTACTTCGGTCTGGCTTCCCATACGGGATTCTGTACGGACACCCGGAGCTATGTGGATTTTCTGGGGAATGATCATCTTCGGGAAGTGTGCCGCAAAGATATGAAGTACCTCACCGGCGAGACGGTGGACTTTCCGCTGGAAGAGGGGAAGCTGCCTGTATCGCCCAAATACTACGCAGTGGGTGCCAGAATTCTGGAAGGCCTTCAGGACAGAAGACTGAAGCTTTACAATCCGGGACTTGGGACTGCAGTGGAGATCTCCTTCCGGGACTTCGACCGGATCACCCTGTGGAGTACCCCCGATGCCAGAACAGTTCTGTGTATGATGCCCTGGCTGGCGCTGCCGGATTATGAGAACACGGACCACGTATTTGAAACCAAACCCGGTAATGTGGAGCTGGCAGGGGGCGCCTGCTTTGAGGCAGCCCAGACCTTTACCTTTTCTTCGGCAGAGGGACGGCTCAGATAAAAAATATGGTCATACTTCCTAAAAAGGAAGGAGGAGTTTTAGGCAGTATCCCCAGTTGACAATAAGTGTTTCTGCATGCTATACTGGTGTCAGATGAAACGATTCAATTCAAGGCCGGCAAATCGCCGGCCACATTATGGGTCTAAAATTGAAACGTTTTAATAATGCGCAAAGGATGTGGATTTGTGTGAGAAAATCAAGAAAGTGGCCCATATATGTTGTACTTACTTTCTTCGCTGTTCTGATTATCTTCCCTGTATTCTGGATGCTTTCCATCGCAATCAGACCGAATATTGATGTGTTTCGCTACCCGCTGCAGATCATTCCCAAGGTCTTTTCTCTGGAGGCATTTCGGAAGGTATTGAGGAACCCCAAGCTGATTGGCTATATGGTCAACAGCTGCGTGAACAGCGTGATTGTAACTCTCATTGCAACCTTCGTCGGCATCATCGCTGGCTACGGTGTGAGCCGTTACAATTTTAAAGGAAAGTCCCTGTTTAACACGTTTGTAATTTCAACGCAGACCATCCCTAGCGTAACGCTGATCATTCCCTTCTTCCTGCTCATGGTGACATACAAGCTGTACGATACCAGATTCGGCCTGATCCTGGCCTACATCTCCTTCGCACTGCCTTACTCCATCGTTATGATGGTGGGATATTTCAACTCTATCCCCAAGTCCTACGATGAGGCCGCCCGAATCGACGGAGCCAGCGATTTCCGTACGCTCTGGAAGGTGATTGTTCCCATTGCCATCCCCGGCATCATTTCTTCCATGCTGTACACCTTCATCCTCTCCTGGAATGAATTCGTGTTCGCCAGCACCCTGATTCGAAACGACGCCCTGAAGACCATTCCCATCGGCATTGCCCTGCTGAAGGGTGAGGCTTCTTACGAGTGGAACGTGCTCATGGCCATGTCCCTGATCGGCAGCATCCCTGTGCTGGCCATCTACCTGATCGGACAGAAGTACTTCATTTCCGGTCTGGGCAGCGGCGGCGTCAAGGGTTAACCCCGTACTTCCTGTGTGACAGAGGTCGCACAAAAAATAAGCAAAGAGACACCAACTAATAAGGAGGATACAAGATGAAAAAAATCATGTCTCTGGTACTCATTCTGGCACTGGTACTGTCTCTCGGTGCCTGCGGCAGCAAGGAAGCTGCCCCCTCCGCTGACAGCGGCGACAAGACCGCAGCTCAGGAGCCCGTTGAACTGGAGTTCATCCAGTGGTGGACCACTGAGGGCGGCGGCGAATTCCTGGAAGACCTGGTAAAGCGCTTTGAGGAAGCCAACCCCGGAATTACTGTAAAGCTCACTAGCATGCCCTTCGGAGAGATCCGTACACAGGTCGTTGCCTCCCAGGCCACCGGTATGACTCCGGACCTGATTGGTATGAATCCCCCCTGGACCCGTGAGTTCTATGATATGGGTATCCTGGCACCTCTGGATGATCTGATGGCTGCCGATCCTTTCTTCAAAAAGGACAACTACTTCCAGGCCTCCTTCACCCCCATCGAGGGCCACACCTATCTGGCGCCCGTAAACTCCATGGCTTTCTTCCTGTTCTACAATAAGACCATGTTCAAGGAAGCCGGCATTGAGCCCCCCACGACCTGGGACGAGCTGGTAGAGGCCGCAAAGGCCCTGACCGTTCCCGAGAAGAACCAGTACGGCATCACCATGAGCATGTCCGAGCAGGAAGCTTCCAACGGCGCAATCCTGTCTCTCTACCCCCTGCTGTATGCACAGAACGGCCGAACCTTGGTGGACGGCAAGTACACTGTTGAGACTGAGGGCATGGAGAATGCAATGAAGCTCCTGGAGACCCTGAGCAAGAACGGTAGCATCCTGCCTGGTACTACTACCCGTAGCGAGTTTCAGATCATTGAGGAGTTCGCAGCTGGCAATGTGGGTATGGTTATTTCCCACAACGGTCATATTAACACCGTTACCAATCGCGACCCGAACCTGGAGTTCGGCATTGTTCCTCTGCCTTCTGTAGACGGCAAGGGTACTGTTGAGCTACGCCATCACGGCTGGGACATCGGCATCGCTGCCAACTCTCAGCACAAGGAAGAGGCGTGGAAGTTCATCTCCTTCCTGCTGAATGCTGAGAATGTTGAGGCAATGTGCAACGAGATGCTGAAGGTTCCCGCAATGTACGGTATCTCCGTCAACTACCTGGACAAGTACCCCGTGGTAAAGGATGCCATCGACTACATGAATGAGTACGAGATGGTGGAAGAGCTGATGGCTATGCCCAAGTCCGCTACCTGCTGGGTTGAGCTGACCAAGGCCGGCAGCGCCGTTATCCAGGGCACCAAGACCACGGAAGAGGCCCTTCCTGAAGTTCAGGAAGCCTGGAACAGAATTCTGGGCCAGTAATTTACAATCCTTGCTATCGGACTCCCATCCGGGGGAGTCCGATAAGAAAAAATCATTTGCAAAGGAGCCCATGGAATTATGAGGCATCAAACATTAGACAGACGGTTGGCAAACTGCCAGACGAAAGTAAAACCATGGCTGTTCCTTTCGCCTGCCATTATTCTGCTGTGTCTGGTTATTGTATTTCCTATTTTCAAGGTAATTGAGTTCAGTTTCCATGAAAATATGTTTAACGCTGCCGATCCTGCTTTCATTGGCTTTAAAAATTATCTGGCAGTAATCCGGGACAGTCGTTTTACCCAGATGCTGGTATTTACCTTGATCTTCACCCTGGGCAGTGTGCTGCTGCACGTGATATGCGGCCTGCTGTTTGCGGTCATGCTGAACACCAGGATCAACCCCAGGGCGCTGGCAGTTTATCGTGTGATTTTCGTTCTGCCCTGGGTATTTACCGCAGCCATTGTGGCGCTGGTATGGCAGCTGATGCTGACCCCGCAGGGCGTGATTAATGCACTGCTGTCCGTGTTCCTGCAGAAGCCCGTGGCCATTGAATGGCTGGCGGATCCGAAGCTTGCTATTTTCTCTCTGCTGATGATCAATGCCTGGAGAGGCTATCCCACCTGTATGGTCAGCTTCCTGGCAGGCCTGCAGAACATTCCTCTGGATATGTATGAGGCTGCAGATATGGACGGTGCTTCCAAGCTGCGTCAGTTCTTCTCCCTGACCATTCCCCAGCTGAAGCCTGTTATCCTCAGCGTAAGCCTTCTGGACGGCATTTGGACCATGAACCTGTTCCCCCTGATCTGGCTGACCACCGGCGGCGGTCCTCAGGGCGTCACCGAGTCCATCGCAACCTTTACCTATCGCCTGTCCTTTACGGAATTCCAGTTTGGTCATGCATCCGCCATGGCAGTGATCGGCCTGATTCTGACGCTGACCTTTGTGCTGTTCTATCTGCGTGCACAAAAAACAACGGACTGATATATGGCTTTTTAGGCATGCACAATGTATAATAGAATGGTAAAAATCCTTCTGTTCTATAATTTATTGAAAAAATGCAGATAGGAGTTGGTCTTATGGCTGTTACGATGAAAGATGTGGCTACTTATGCGGGAATCTCCATTGGTACCGTATCGAACTATATTACCGGAAAAGCACCGGTATCACCGAAAAAACAGGAACAGATTCAAAATGCCATCGATGCCTTGGGCTATCGGGTAAACATTGCAGGCAGAAATCTGCGGAAGCACAGCTTTGAGACCGTGGGATTGCTGATCCCACACCTGAAAAATACTTATTTACTGCGAGTTGCCAGCGTAATGGAGGAGCTGTTGCGTCAGCATGGCTACAACATTATGATTTCCAGCTACCATGGTGCTGTGGAAAAGGAAAGGGAAATGTTCTATTCCATGAGCCAGCGGGTGGATGCCATCATCTATGTTCCCTCCCTGACAACAACTGCCTGGATTCGAGAGGTCCGGCAGATGCAGGAAAAACTACCCATTGTGATTTTTAATGAAGCACTGGCAGAAGAGTGCTGTGACTGTGTACTTGTGGACAGCAGAAAGGCTACCAAGAGTACAGTTTCAGCGTTGCTGGATCGCGGCCACAAAAAGATCGGCGTGATCATGGGCCTGGAACAGATGTATACAACACAGCAGCGCCTTCTGGGATACAAGGAGGCCTACGAGGAAGCAGGACTTCCTGTGGACACCAGCCTGATTCTCTACGGAGATTATTCAAGAAACGTGGGTGCCCAGCTGTGCCGTGAACTCCTGCAGCAGAACTCGGATGTATCGGCTATTGTGGTCATTGCCTACCGGATGACGCTTGGGGCCATCAGTACGCTGAACCAGTGCGGACTTCGTGAAAAGATACCTGTAATCGGATATGACGCATCAGACCTTGACGATGTTCTTACACCGGGAATCGGATATGTCTATCAGCCATATGATCAGGTCGCCCAGACTGTGGTGGACTTGGTGCTCAGGCGAATTCGCAAAGATCTACGGGACTATCCCACTACAATTTTGCTGGAGGCAGAAATCAGAGGTTTGGATGCGCTGGATAGAAAGTAAGGAGATTTTTAATGAATCCTGCGCAGTACTGCAATATTCCCCATGTGTTGGAGTTAAATCGTGTAAAGCGTGCTTACCACGGAGGTAAGCTTCTGGATATCTGGCAGGGCCTGGACAATCCTCAGGACGGCAATTTTTCTGAGGAGTTCCTGATCTCTACCGTAGAGGTCACCAACCAGGACAAGGCCAACGAAGAGGGCCTCAGCAAGACCGTACTGCCCGACGGCGAGGTCAAAACCCTATCCCGGCTGATCAGCCAGGATTATCTGAGCTTCCTGGGCAAAAAATATGCGGAAAAGAAGGATGTCTGCGTTTCTGCACGGGTAGGCGATACCATCGACCGCCATGTGCTGCAGTGCCATCCTGACACCACCTTTGCAAGAAAGCGCCTGGGCTTCCCCAACGGCAAGTCTGAGGCATGGTACATTGTGGAGACCAGGGATATTGACGGCGAAGGTCCCTATCTCTATGCCGGCTTCAAGCCCGGTGTTACCAAGGAGCTATGGACCCACCTATTTAACAAGCAGGACATCCCCTCCATGCTCAAATGTATGCACAAGATCCCTGTTCATGTAGGTGGTGTGTACTTTGTTTCCGCCGGTATGCCTCACTGCATGGGCCCCGGCAATGTGTTCCTGGAGGTGCATGAGCCCTGCGACTACACCTTCCGCGCTGAAAAGAATTATCTGCCCGACCGCACCTTCTCCGACTATGAGATGAACTACGGCCTGGGCATGGACGGTCTCATGGATGCCTTCCATTATGAGACCTATACGGAGGAGGAAATCCTCCAAAAGTGTGTACTTGAGCCTTCTACCCTGTTTGAAACAGAGGGTGCCAGAGCTGAAACCATTGTCAGCTATCGGCAGGCCAAGCGCTTCCAGGTTGAGAAATACACCTTTACCTCCGATGTGACCGTTCCCGCCTTTGACGGCCACCGGATTGCCATCACCGTAAAGGGCGCCTGCAAGTTCTCCGTTCCCGGCTATACGGCCGAGGCAGCCCAGGGCCGGGGCGTGTTCCTGCCCCATGGTGCTGAAAAGCTGACCCTTCAGCCTGTGGACGGTGAGACAATCGTGCTGCTGTGCTATCCTCCCGACGGCAAGATCTTCCCTGAGGATGTATTCCGCAACCCCATCCAGGTGGGTGTTCTTGTAAAGGATCTGGACCGTTATCTACAGAAGCTGCAGAGCGTATTTGGTATCGGACCGTTCCGCATTGCAGAATATCCTCCCAAGGATGAGGTGCCCTACCGGGAGTATCACGGCAAGAAAGGTAATTTCACTGCTAAGTTCTGCTTCTATCACCTGGGCAATATTGAGCTGGAGCTGATTCAGCCCATCTCCGGTGAGAACATCTGGGACGACTTCATTGGCAAACATGGCTACGGCCTGCACCATATCAAGTTCCTGACCACCGACGCCAAGGCTGTGGAGGAGCATCTGAAGGCAAACGGATACCCCGTTTATCAGCAGGGTGCTGCTGTCGGTCCGAACAAGGGGCGCGTTTGGCAGTTTTATCCGACCTACGAAGATATTGGCTTCGACGTAGAGATGATGAACGAATAAGAAACTAAAACGCTGCACCATCCATAAGTCGATGTGTGCAGCGTTTTGCCATTTAAAAGACGGTGAAATGATGAAGTATTATTTAGCAATCGACGTAGGAACCACCAACTGGAAGGCCTCGGTGTTTGATGAAGCCGGCACCATGCTGGCCATTGAGAGAACCCCTACCGTGACTCATACAGAAGCTGCGGGCCGGTATTATGACCCCATTGAGATGTGGGACAGCGTGAGAAAACTGTGCGCAGCTGTAACAGCCCGGGTGGGAGTGCCCATTTCTGGTGTGTCTGTCACCAGTGTGTCGGAAGCCATTGTTGGCATTGCCAGAAACGGTCAGCCCTCCGGCAATATCATCACCTGGTTCGACACCCGTTCTATGAAGCAGGCTATGAGAATGCGGGAAGCCTTCGGTCAGGAGAAGCTCTACCGCATCACGGGCCTGGATGTAAACCCTATTTTCTCCGTGTTCAAGATTATGTGGATTCGGGAAAATCGCCCTGCAGAGTATGAAAAGACCGTGAAGTGGCTTTCCGTTGGAGACTATATTCTCTATCGACTTACCGGTGAGTTCGCTACGGACTGCACCCTGGCCTGCCGGACCATGGCCTTCGATATCTGCAGCAATACCTGGTCAAGGGAGATCCTGGATTGGGCGCAGATCCCTGAGGACCGGTTCCCGCCCATCTATAACAGCGGTACGGTGATCGGGACCGTCAGTGAGGCCACGGCACAGGCCACCGGCATTACCCGGGGGGCCAAAGTGGCTGTGGGCGGCAACGACCATCCCTGCGGCTCCATTGCCGCCGGTGTGATCCGGGGGGATAAGATTCTGGATAGCTCCGGTACTGCGGAGTCCTTCCTGTATATCTCTCAGAAGGACGCCGTTCCCAATATGAAATTCCGGGGACAGCGGACCTGCCGGTATCTGCAGAAGGAGCGGTATGTGCTCTGGGGCGGCATCATCTGCTCCGGTCGCAGCTTTGACTGGGCAACCGAAACCTTCCTGCTGCCGGAGGGAATGCGGTCTACAGAGGGAAAGCTCAACTACAAGGAGTTGCTGGATACAGCAGCAAAGGTAAAAGGCATCGAGGACGGACTGATCTACTATCCCCATCTCCGGGGAGCGGGAGCACCCCACTGGGATCCCAGAGTCAGCGGCTCTCTGCTGGGCCTGCGGGATACCCACACCTCTCTGAATGTGATCCGTGCTGTTCTGGAGGGCCTGAGTATGCAGGCCAGACGGATCATCGAAACGGAAGAGGCTGTGGCTGGTGTAAAGGTCAATAGTGTCTGTGTGGTGGGCGGTTCCTCTAAAAATTTGCTGTGGCAGCAGATCAAGGCCAACGTGCTGCAGAAGGACGTGGAGCTGTGCCATGAGCCGGAGGCCACCTCCCTAGGCGCGGCGATGCTGGCAGCCATCGGCGACGGCACCTATGATTCCATCGAACAGGTTTCTGATATTCTGGCCTGCCGGAACCAGGTGGTTCACCCGGAAGTCGGGCACAATTACGAAGAAGCCTATCAGCTGTTCTGTGACGGATACGATCAGCTGAAGGAAATGAATTACAGACTTTATGAGTTAGGAGCAAAATAATTATGGCATATGTTACCCTGAAAACACTATTTAAGAGCTGCACCGGCAGAAATGCCATCGGTGCCTTCAATGTTCACAACATTGAGTTCATCAAGGGTGTAGTGGCTGCTGCAGAGCGCACCGGAAAGCCCACTATTATGATGATCAACGAGGCTGTTCTTCTTTATTCCAGTATTGAAATTCTGGCAGGCGCTGCTGTGGCAGCCGCCCAAAAGGCCAGCGTGGACATGGCGGTCATGGTTGACCACGGTACCCACATCGATTTCCTGAAGGAGTGCCTGGACTACGGCATCGACATTATGTATGACGGTTCCGCGCTTCCCTATGAGGAGAACATCGCCAATACCCATATGCTGGCTGACTATGCCCATGCCCGGGGCCTGTCCATTGAGGGCGAGATCGGCGTTCTTGGTATCAGTGAGGACGGCGACGTGGAGAGCGAGCAGTGCATGACTACTGTACCCCAGGCTCTGGATTTCTCCTCCCGCACCGATGTGGATGTGCTGGCGGTTTCCGTTGGCAACAGCCACGGCTTCTACATGGGTGAGGCCAAGATTAATGTAGACCGGATCCGGGAAATCAGCACCGCTGTGACACCCCTGCCTGTGGTTATGCACGGCGGCTCCGACATCCCCTATAAAACCATCCGTAACTCCATTTTGGCCGGCATCAAGAAGTTCAATATTGCGACTGACCTGAAGCAGGCCTATGCAGTCAAGATGAATGAGCTTATGACCCAGGATCCCCTGCCCATTCAGCCTCTGAAGATTTTCCCAGCTGCAGCAGAGGCAGTGGCGGCTGTGGCTGAGCAGAAGATCCGTGACTTTAATCTGGAGAGGGATGCATGATGAAACTGGGATGTGCTGTTACTTCCTATGCCGCTACCGGCCCCATCGTATTCAAAGATGGCAATCTGAAGAAAAACTTCCGTACCATGCAGAAGTATGGCTTTGAAAGCGTGGACCTGTTTATCAAGAAGACCAGCAGGGAACAGGCTCTCGAATATAAGCAAATGCTGAATGACCATGGCATTTCTGTTGCGACTCTCTTTGCTATTTATCTGGGCGAGCAGGGCGTCAAGCTCTCCGAGCCTGATCCCGTCAAGCGGGCGCACAATGTGGATCTGGTGAAAAAAGAGCTGGAGCACGCTGTCACCCTGGGCGCTGTGGGCCTGGGTATGGGCTATATCCGGGGCTGCCACGGGGAAAATGAGACCGAGGCTGACGCACTGAAGCGGATCGCAGAAGCTCTGAAGCTCTTGGGTGAACATGCCAAGAGCCTGGGCACCACCATTCTGCTGGAGCCCATCAACCGCTATGAGATTAATACCCTGAACCGGGCTGTGGATACTGCTGATTTTATCCGCAATAACCAGCTGGACGGCATTACCATGCAGCCGGATATGTTCCACATGAACATTGAGGACAAGTCTCTGCCGGAGGCTCTGCGGTATGCCGGTGACCTGGTGGGCAATGTCCACATTTCCTCCACCAACCGCTACGCAGTGGGGGAGGGCCACTTCAACTTCAAAGAGGTTATCGATGCCCTTCATGAAATCGGATACAACGGCAGCCTGACCCTGGAGGCATTTGTGGGCGATCCCGAGCAGGCACTGAAGCAGACTGCCGACTATTTAAGACCCTATCTGCAATAAGGAGATTGGACTATGAAACTGGATTTTGAGTATGGCCAGGGCCTGATGAGCGCTGAGCTGCCTGACAACACCGACGTATTTATCCCCGGCACCACCGTCCCCGATCCCCAGTGCCTGCCCCAGGACTGGGATACCCTGTATAATGAGACACTGAAGAGCATCCGCAACCCCATGGGTATGCCTGCACTGAAGGAACTGGCTGCCCCCGGCAAGACCGTTGTCTTCGTCATTCCTGACATCGTCAAGGGCGGCTGCCAGGCCACTGCCCACCGGAAGGTTTCCATCCGTGCATGTCTCGACGAGCTGTATGCCGGCGGTGTCCGCAAGGAAGACATCCTGCTGCTGTTCTCCAACGGTCTGCACCCCCGTGCCACCGAGGCTGAGATGAAGCAGATTCTGGGCCAGGAGATGTTCAACGAGTTCTACTGGACCAACCAGATCACCTCCCACGACAGTGAAGACTATGAGCACATGGTGGATCTGGGCACCACCAAGCGGGGTGACCCCGTTCTCATGAACAAGTATGTCTTTGACTGCGACATTCCCATTCTCATCGGCCACACCCAGGGCAACCCCTACGGCGGCTACTCCGGCGGCTACAAGCACTCTGCTACCGGCATCACCCACTGGAGAAGCATTGCTTCCCACCATGTGCCTAAGGTCATGCATCAGCCTGACTTCGTGCCCGTGTCCGGTCACAGTATGATGAGAACCAAGTTCAACGAGATCTCCATGCATATGGAGGAGAAGATGGGCCATCCCTTCTTCTGCTGCGATGCCGTTCTTGATACCTACTCCCGCCAGATCGCCATTTACTCCGGCTATGCAAAGATCATGCAGCCCATCTCCTGGGAGCTGGCTGACAAGAGAACCTATGTTCCCTATGCCGAGGAAAAGTATGACATCATGGTCTTCGGTATGCCCCAGAAGTTCCACTACGGCGACGGCATGGGCACCAACCCCATCCAGATGATGCAGGCCCTCAGCGCACAGGTTATCCGTCATAAGAGAGTTATGAAGGAAAACTGCGTCATTATCTGCTCCTCCATCTGCAACGGCTACTTTAACGATGAGCGCTGGCCCTACCTCCGGGAGCAGTACGAGATGTTCCAGCACAACTACATGAACACCCTGCCCGACATGAACCGTTTGGGCGAGTACTTTGCCACCAATGAGGAGTACATCCGCAAGTATCGTTTTGCCAATGCCTTCCACCCCTTCCACGGCTTCTCCATGATGAGCTGCGGCCACATCGCCGAGATGAACACCTCTGCCATCTACATTGTGGGTGCTCAGGAGCCCGGCATTGCCAGAGGCATGGGTCTTAAGACCCGGGCTACCTTCGAGGAGGCTCTGGAGGATGCAAAGCGGAAGTTCACCGGCCCCAACCCCAAGATCCTGGCTCTGCCCCAGACCTTCAAGGTGGGCGCTGTTCACCTGTGCATGAAGGACGACGATCTCTCCAACATCTGATCTGTGCAGACGATGATCTCATTTTAAGCCAGGCGATGTATGGTCGGCTGTCGGATGTTGACAGGCAGCCGGCCATTTGTTATGCTGAGGTAGAACAATCCACAAAAGGAACGGGAGTGATTCCATGGGAATTTTAACGGTGGTACTGGCAACCTTTCTTGCAGGGGTAATTCAAACTGTTTCCGGGTTTGGAGGCAGTTTGGTGCTCATGATGTTCCTTCCGGCGATCATGACACTGATGGATGCTATCACCCTGAATCAGACCATTATGGTGGTTCTGGATATCTCGCTGATTGTGACCTATCGGCGGTCCATTCGCTTTCGGCAGGTGCTGCTTCCTGCCATATTCTGCCTGATTATGACCACGGTATTTACGGATCTGGCCATGCACTTGCATATTTCCCTGATGAAGCTGCTGTTTGGCCTGTTTCTGGTGGGAATTTCCATCTATTTCTGGTTTTTCTCCCGAAAAGTCCGGTGCGCCTCCGGCTGGCCCATGGCCTGTACCTGCGGCTCTCTTTCCGGCATTACCAATGGCATGTTTGGCATCGGGGGACCGCCCATTGCAGTTTATTATCTGGCGGTTTCTGACAGTAAGGAGGCCTACATCGGAACTACCCAGTTTTTCTTTCTGATTACTACCCTCTATACCATTGTTTTCCGGCTATCCAAAGGGCTTATCTGCAATGGATTCTGGGAGTATGTTCTGATTGGTATGGTTTCCATACTGGCAGGCAAGCTGGTGGGTAAGAAGATCAATGACAGGATTTCCCCGGAAACCATGAAGAAATGCGTCTATGTCTGCCTGTTTGTGACAGGTGTGGTGACAGTAATCCAAAGCCTTTAAAAAAACGCCGCAGCGGTTTTTAGCCAATGTCATTAAGTTAAGAAAAGCTGGACTTCACAGAAATATGAGGTCCAGCTTTTTGTAACGTTTTTTGAAATAATCACTATTTGAGAAGAGAGATTGGTCCTGCTTTTATGGATACTCTTAAAGATTTCTGACAATTTATAGATGAAATTTCATGCGACATATTGACAACTAATGCGACGCTTATTATAATTAATGTCTACTGACCAAACCAAAAAGCATTGCAACACAAGACATTTCCGCCAATCTGTGCTATAATAAGTGCAAGGAAAACAGCAAATAGCAGGCAAAAACCTTGCACTTGGAGGGAACGTGTATGTATCGATACGGCAACGGGCAGATCGGAACAAGGTTCAGGATTACCAGGACGAATGCGAGCGGGTAGAAGTAGAACGCAAATTCAGCCTGGGAAAGCAGAAATGTGGAATGGGTCTGGTGACGGCGAAGCTGGAAGATACAGCTGCGCATGTGGTTACTCTGTCCATTCTGCTGCTGAATCCGCGAAAGATTCAGTACGCTTTTTTACAATTTCTGGATTGGCTGCTCGGCTTTTTGCAAACGTGCGAAAAACTGCGGGTTGTTCAGTAGACATTAGCTAATTTGCCGCCATCCCATACCCCAAAATCACACCACTCCCCAGCGCATACTGCTTCTGCCGGCACATATCCCTGGAATTGCCCTCTACGGTATAGACCGTCCCATTCTCCACCTTCTCCACGATCCCAACATGGTCTGGCACTCCGTCCTGTGGGGCCCAGTCGAAGAAGATGAGCATTCCCGGGGCTGGTTCTGTGGAACCGTCCAGCCAGAGGCCGCGCTGCTGGAACCACTGCATTCCAATGACGCAGCCAGAGAATTTGGGGTAGGTGCCACTGCCCAGGTAGCCGCATTGGTCGGCGCACCAGGAGACGAAGCAGGCGCACCATTCCACATGGTTGGAAAAGCCGTACCAGCTCCAATAGGGTTCGCCGCCCACATTGCCAACCTGGGACAGGGCCACATCCACAATGGCATCCCCATCCTCCGGGGCGTAGAACACCTTGCCGATTGGGTAGTACCGCAGCACATGGGGGACGTATTGCTTGTCCCCATAGCTGTTCCAGCCCATCTGTTCTGCCATTTTTAAGGAGAACTCAATGGCGTTTGTACGGGAATACTCGCCGTATTTCTGCAAGGCCCAGGCAATGTAGCCGCTGCCAAAGTTATAACCTTGGAGTGCCAGCTGAATATGATCCAGGTCAATGGGGCTTTCAGCTCCGGCTGTTTGCAAACAGTCCGCAAGATTCTGGATGCCTACTGAAATAGAATACTCCGGGTCCGTAATGCCTCCGGGGGTTCTGGGATACTGGGTGTTATACCCACATTCGGAAGCCTGCATGGGGTCATTCCCTCTGCCGCCGGATTCCTGTATCATAACGGCTTGAATCAGCAAAACATAATCCGGGATGCCATACTGCTTGGCATATTTGCGGATGACCGGCTCGTAGGCTTCCACCTCCGCACTGAGGGGCAGGATTTCCGTGGATTCGTCCTGGCTTCCTAAGATGGCGGCACCGCAGCCAATGAGGACAACAATGACGATCACCAGAACGGAAGCAACTCCACCGGCGGCAATGGCTGTGTATAGTGCCTTTGCCGCCTCTGCCGCAGACCTGGCCAACTTTGCTGCCAGCTCTGCGGCTTTCTTTGCGGCCACCACCGCCCTGCGCCCAGCGGTGGCGGCTGCGTGGCTGCTCTTTTGGGCAGCTGTGATGGTGGCCTTTTGCGCTTCCTGAAAGGCTTTCTCTGCGGTGGAATCCACAATCCTTTCAGATGCCAATTCAGCGGTCTTAATGGGGACAGCGCCCTGTTTGGTACGAATCGGCAAATCGGACTTCTTTTTTATAGGAATCTGCGCTTTAGATGCCGTTCCCTTGTCAAGCGAAACCGTATTATGGAAACCATCTGCCTTTGCGGTGCCAACTGTAGAGCTTCTGGTTTGGTCCATTGGTTTGAAAACCGCCTGACTATCTGGCAACGGTATTGTGGAAGAATTTCTTTTGGATGCCTCCACCTGCTGAGAAAAATGCGCTTGCTCTATTTGCAGTTTCTCCTGCTTTTGGGTCTGCCTCTGCCGGACAATGTTTTGTACAGCTGCTTTCCGTGCTGCTTCCTGCTGCGCAGTCTGGGCAGGGACAGCTATAGATTGCTCACGGGTGCGAATTGGCTTTTGGGCAGTGCGGTGAGACAAAGCATCGGAGCTTTCCGGGACACCTCCCGTTGCATTTGCCCGCTGTTGCTGGACGATTCTTTGTACCGCTGCTTTTCGCCCCGCTTCCTGCTGTGTTGCAGGACGGCTCCTGGAAGGCCCTTTTGCAGGTGCCTTTTGATATTCCTCCGGCATATCCGCTTCCGACGAAATACCATGCTTATCATTATTCCTTTGGTGAAGCGAGCGTATTTCCCGCACAGCCAGGGAGGCCCCATCCCGAACGGCATCCTCTGCCGTCCGGGAGATTTTTTCCTCCGCATAGTTATTCGGTGACTCCGACTGCTCATTTTGCTTTTGGGCTGCCTGCTCCTGCCTTGCTTTTACGAAGCTGCGCTGCATCTGCTGCTGGGCGGTGTTGAGAACGGGCTTTCCCTGATTCTGCCTTGTCTTGATTTCCGGCAATGGCCTCGCCTCCGATCAGGACTGACCGGCAAACCGCCCCTCACCGGGGCGGGTGGTCATAAGCTGGTAGAGCTTGGTATTTTTCGGAAAACGGTTGACGAAAGGCACCAAGGCACTGCCGTATTTGATCAGGCCGGAACCGGCTTCCACATTGGTGATGTAGTTCATCTGCTCGTTGGAAATATTCAGGAGCCTCCCCAGCTTTTCCCGGTCAGATGCCGCCTGATTCAGCATGACAATGAATTCGGAGTTGGAAAGCATGGTACTGGCCTGAACGGAATCCAGCAGATACTCCACATTCTGGGTAATTGCTGTGGGAAAAGCGTTGCGCTTTCGGAATTGCCGCCATGCGGAATTGAAGAAGGCGGCGGAGAACTCATTTTCAAAAACCACATGGAACTCATCGATGAATACATGGGTCCGCTTGCCTTTTTTCCAGTTCAGAGTCACACGGTTCAGCATGGTGTCGGTAATGACCAAGAGCCCGGTGGGCTTCAACTGCGCCCCCAGGCCGTGAATGTCAAATACCACCACCCGCTTATCCAGGTCTACATTGCTCTGCTTCCCGAAAATATCCAGGGAGCCGGTGGTGTACAGCTCCAAGGATAGTGCAATCTGCTTGGCTTCCGGCTCCGGCTGCTCCAGCAGGGTGTCCCGCAGGGTGCAGAGGGTGGGAACCGTTCCTGTATAGGCTGCATTCCGGTAAACCATCGTAATACACCGGTCAATAATGGATTTGTGCTGGGGACCAACCCCTTTCTTGTCGATCTGCTCGATCAGGGATAGGATGAACTCGGACTTGACCACAATGGGGTTGTTCTCCCCATAGCCGTCCACCATGTACATGGCGTTGAGCCGATCCCGCCCGCCTGCGGAAACATGGATTACGGAACCCATATCCCCCATGGCCTCCACCAGAGGGGCGTACTCCCCTTCGGGGTCACATACCAGAATATCGTCCTCGGTGTTCAGCATCAGGAAGGTCATCAGTTCCTTGGCGGAGAAGGACTTGCCGGAGCCGGGGACACCCAGCAGGAATGCGGACTGGTTCAGCAGATTCTCCTTGTTGCACATGATGAGGTTGTGGGAGATGGCGTTTTCTCCAAAGTAGATACCGCCCTTGTCCATGATCTCCTGGACCTTAAATGGCATGAACACCGCAAGGCTCTCCGTAGTCAGGGTACGGAAGGCGTTGAGCTTCCGGGTGCCAATGGGCAGGACTGTGTTCAAGCCGTCCATCTGCTGATACTTGAGGATAGCCATCTGGCACATGCGCTTCCGAGCGGTAGAGAGAACGGCATCCGTATCCATATCCAGCTGTTCCTTGGTATCTGCGGTAATGACCATGGTCAGGATACCGAAGATCATCCGCTGGTCACGGGTGGTCAGATCATCCAAAAACTCCTTGCTTTCCTTTCGCTGCAATTCCATATCATAGGGGACAACAGCGGAGAAATTGTTGTTGCTGTTCTGGCGGCGCTGCCAGTTGGTAATGTTCGTCTCCACACCGAGAAGCCGGTTTTCTACCTCCCGCACAGCCTCGTCTGTGGGAATGGGTACCATGTCAATGGAGAGCATCATATCCCGGTTCAAATCCGTCAACTCGGATACGAAATCATCCTGAATGTAGCTGGCGTAGTCCTTAAGGTACAGTACCCTGGCGTACCGTTCCCCGATCTGGAGATAGTCGCTGTGCCGTTCCATGGAATCCGGGCAGATGTAGTCCCGGAAGCTGTGACCCTTCCGGGCAGAGTCCCGCAGAGAGAAGCGGAACTCATTTTCTTCTCCCCTACGGTAGAAACGGTGGAGAATTTGCAGCCGCTCCATGGCATTCATGGGACCGCAGGTGGAGCCAAGGGCGGCGAAGTGGGCAGAAAGATCTGCTTCCACACGGGCAAAGAAGCTCCGGGCGGCGTCTACATCCTTTTTGCGGACGGAAACGGTCAAAAATTTCTCCTGGACAATGCCGTTGCCATTGGTGGCCTTGTCCAGAAGCATCTGGTTGTATTCCTCCCGGTAGTCATCCAGACCGTCCCACTGCATGGGCATGAGAATGGACTTTTCAAAATTGATCTGGCTCATCTTATGGTTGAAGATGGTGATTTTGGTGGTAGCTCCGCAATCCAGACTGTTGATAAGAGCAGAGTAGCCCCGGAACATCTTCTCCTTGTCCGGCTCCGAGGCCACCTGATAATTGATGTCCGTGAAGCGGAAGGTTTTTGCGTACCGTCCACCGGTGAGGAAAATCCCGTCCGCCCAAATTTTTTGAATGGGGATCACATCCTGGACACGCCGGGGAATGACATATTTCTCCCGGTCCTGTCGCACCAAAGTACGAATGGATTTCATCATTTCTTATACGCCTCCTTTTCGTGGTTAGAGATGGTGTTCTCCAACAGCTTGTAGTAGAGATCATCCGGTTCCGAAATAAGCCGCTTTGGTTCCAGCAATTCCGAACGAATCCAGGCCCAGGCCAGCTGTTCGGCGGTCATGCCGTGGTAGTTGATAAATCCCATAGCCGCAAATGGTGCGGCTCCCAGAATACACATCCAGCTGACGGTTTCCGTCTCCACATAGGGCTTCAGCAGAAAGTACAGTCCCACGGCAACCAGCATTGCCGCCAGCGAGAAGCCGCACTGCCGCATGGAGAGGCCAAAGAACATGGACTCCCTGTAGGACTGGATCTCTTTGTTGATTTTTACTTCCAATGGTTTCCTCCTTTTGGTAAAAGAATAACGTCTCCCAGTTTGAAAGGCGTTGAAATATGACTAGGGAACTTTTTGATGAAATATCGTTCAAAAAGTTCCCTAGATTAAAATGTCATTTTACAGCCCCATCATCTCCCGCACCACCCGGTCTGCCATTTTTACGGAGCCGACCAGGATCAGCATATTGAAAATCAGCTCTCCAATGTAGCTCCAGACCATGCTGGCCGCTGCCGCGTTTGCATCCACCACCGGGGGCGAGGAGGCAAAGGCGGAGAAAATTACACAGGCCAGCACAATGACAGCTCCTTCCAGACAGACGGAAGCGTAGCTTTTGAGAAAGCTCTTGCCGATGCTCTGCGTGGGTTCCCCGGCAAAGGTGGACAGGGGAATGGGGGCGATGGCTGTGTACATGAACATTTTGAAAAAGCGCCCGTAGACGCTTAGGATCATCTGAAAGGACAGCACCCAGATAAACAGCCCGCCGATCAGCGTCACCGCCCACAATGGAATGGATTCAAAGAATCCGCAGTCCTCAATGGCCGAAACAATTTCGGCTGGCAGTACCGCAGACTGCGGCCGACCAAAGCCTGCCGCCTGCATGATGGTAGAGATTACCCCCTGCACAATGTCCAGCAGTGCCAGCATCAAATCCATGCCGTAGGTAATCACACCCTTGGCAAGGGCAAACCGCACAAACAGCCGCAGGGCGTGTTCCGGGCGTTTCACCTCCGTCAGAGAGCCGCAGGTTTTCATGACACCGATCACGAAGAACAGCACCAGCAGGGCATATCCAATGGCCTGCAAGGCTCCATGAATGCTGGACACCACATTCCAGAGGGTGCCGCCTTTGAAGCTGGTGGGGGATTGGGTAATGAGCTGCCAGATCTCACTTAGCTTGTCATTCCAGATGCCCAGGGCCTTTTCCAAGTTTTGTACGACCCAGTTATCCGACAATGGTTTTCACCTCCTATCCGGGGCAGACCCGCGCGGGGCCTGCCCATAGTGTTTTTTCAGCCTACAATCAAATCCAGAATCTCCTTGGCGAAGGTGATGACGATACCACCGGCCAGAGTCAGGAAACCGTTGCTCCGCTGAGAAGGGTCATGAGACTGCAAGGAAAGACCCACCTGAACAATGCCCCAGCCCAGCAGAATGAGGCCCACGGCCCGGATCAGGCCGAAGATAAAGGTGCTCAGGTTGTTGACTACCGTCAGAGGGTCGCCAGCGGCATAGGCGGGCATAGTCAGACCGAGGATCATAGCGCCGGTGAATACGGCGCAGCTGTAGCGGCGGAAGCCCTTGCGGACATTTTCGGGCATTGGCAGACGCTTAGAAGTACGACGGGTGGGATGAATGATGTTGTGGATGATGTTTTTCATAAGTTACCTCCTGATAGTTTGAATTTTGATTTTGGTTATTTTCCTGCGCTTTCCTGCGCATGAAATCATAGACTTCTTCCTCGGTGAGGATAACGTAATCCCCAGTGTCGGTATCCTCGGGAACAGCTTGCTTCAGCTTTTCCAGGTTGATGGAAACAGCGGCAACGCTCAACGGGTCTGTCCCATGTTGATAGGCCGCGGCCTGTCCATCTGTGGTGAGGGCCACATTGGGGTGTTTGAGAATGTTGTATTTCAGATCCTTCACAGGACGCTCACCCCGAATAAAAAGAAGCGCGTAGCGGTTGTCCAGCATACGTACTTCGTTCGGGGTCATAAGCTCCCGCCCGGCAGTCTGAAAGTTGGTGGTGTAGCTTCCGCTGCGGCCTTTGGATTGGCCGTAGGTGTTCGTGTCAATGGTCTGCTTCCCCAGCAGCTTGGACACATACTCATGGGTGGACTGCTCATTGCCGCCGAGGTACAAAAAAGTGTCACAATTACCCACAATACTTTCCCATTGCTTGTCAAACAGAGCTTTCAGTTGGGCCAGATTCTGGAGGATGATGCTGACGGAAATCTCCCGGCTTCGCATGGTGGCAAGGAGCTTGTCAAAATCATCCGGCAAGGCGACATTCGCAAATTCGTCCATGACAAAGTGGACGTGGACAGGCAGCCGTCCGCCATGCTCAAAGTCCGCTTTCCGGTAGAGCTGCTGGAACAGCTGGGTGTAGAGCATTCCGACGATGAAGTTGTAGGAGCTGTCGCTGTCCGGGATCACCGCAAAAACGGCGGTTTTCCGCTCTCCGATTTCCCCAAGCTCCATTTCATCCGTTTGGGTAATTCCCGCAAGAGAAGTCAGGTTGAACTTTTCCAGATGGGAAATCAGGGTGATTTGGATGGATTTCAACGTCTTACCGCTGCCGGAGTGGTAGCCCTTGTAGTACCGCACGGCGATATGTTCCGGATTTCTACGTTCCAGCCGCTCGAACAGCTCGTCCAGGGTAGATACATATTCCTCGTTGTCCTCCTTCACATCCCCGGCCCGGATCATGTCCATGACCATGGGGAAGTTCTGCTCCTCCGGGGGCGCTTCGTAGTGGAGATAGGAGATAAGGGCCTTTAAGAGCATGGCCGCCATATCTTCCCAAAAGTGGTCGGAGGATTTACTGTCCTTGGGGGTGGTGTTCTTCATAATGTTGGTGGCAAGCCGCTGAATGTCATCGTCATCCCGGAGGTACACAAAGGGATTGTAGCAGTGGCTCCGTTCGGGGTTGATCAAATCCAGCACCTTAATGACATATCCCTTTTCCTCCAGCAGGTGGCCGGTGTCTCGCAGCAGCTCTCCTTTGGGGTCCAAAATCACAAAGGAGGTATTGGCCTGCATGATGTTGGGTTTGGCGTAGAAGCGGGTCTTACCGGCACCGGAACCGCCGCAGATCAGGACATTCAGGTTCCGACGATGCTTCCGTCCGTCCAGGCCCAGCGCCACCTGCCGGGTCAGCAGCTTGTTGGCGTTCCCGTTCTGTTGGTAGCGCTTGGCAATGGATAGAGGATTCCCCCACCGGGCTGAACCCTGTTCCTCCCTCCGCCTGTAGACACGCTCATTGGAAACATAGATGCCGATGCCCAGGCCGTAGAGCATGAGGAAAATCAGCAGTGTTTTCAGGCTCTTGTCACACCAGACGATATGAAAGGGATTTTCCAGTGCTGTAGCGAAGCCCTTCAACAGCGTACCCAGACCACCTTCCAATAGAGGAGCGGCCAGCAGGGCCAGCCAAACCACCGGGAGAATGCCGCAGACATAGAGAACGCAATTTTGCCGGGACAGCTTATCGTTCACGGTCAAACTTCCTCTTTGGCTTTTTCTCTGGGGCATCAATAACCTTGATCAGCAGGGCGTTGATGTCCTCCGTGGGCTTGCCGTCCCGGATCAGGTCATTGCGGAAAGCGTTAAGGCCATTGACCATGAGCCGCTGCTCATAGTCGCTGACCTGGATCAGATGTTGTACTTCTGCCATGCGCACCTCCTTTACCGGGCATCGTCCCGCTGTCGGCTGCCGTGGCTTTTGGCATCCAGGAAGCGGAACATATCGGCGGAGATCTGATTGGCGGCGGTGCGGATGGATTTTAGATATTCCCGCAGCTGCTTCGGCTCCATCTCCGTATACTTCTGGGGCAGCTGGGTGACGGCAAGACTTTTGCCATCGATCCCATTGCGCTGGCAGAGAATGTTGCCGACACACTGGGCGAGAAATATATTGTTTTCCCGGCTGTAGTTCCCGGTATCCAGATAGGCGTGGGCAAGCTCCTGGGCCACACCCCGGAATACGTCCTCCATGGACTGGCCCCGCCGAACAAAGACGGTTTTCTCCTGGGGACTGTAGAGGGCACTTTGCCCATCCGGCAGCTCGTCCCGGAAGTCCACTTTGCAGGGGGCGTAGCGCACCATAGCGTTGAGAAGCAGCCGGGTGTCCTGGCTGACAGCAGGCTGCTTTGTGGGGGTCAACGTGGTCTGGGAAATATCAAAGACACGCTTGACATGGATGTTGACACCTTTGGAACCATCCTTTCGAGTGTAGGAATTTCCTGGTTCCATGAGAAGAATGCCGGATTCTCCCTTCCGGATATAGCCGCCCCGGCCACGCCAGAAATTGGCATCTCCCAGATCGGTGGCCTCCGGTTTCTGGGCAGCAACCAACAAGGCATTGCTGACGGAATACCGCTCGAATTTGGACTGCACATCCAGGTAGGTCTGGAAAGCCTTTCCGTTTGTACCCATCTTTTTCAGAGTGTCATCTACCATGGCATAGGCAGCTTCCCGGTCCTGCTGCTTGCGGCTGGCCCATTCCTCCTTGTCAAAAATTTCGTTCATTTCATCGTTCCTTTCCTTTCGCAATTTTTTCCACCGCCTTTTCGGCAATGGTATTCTGGGGCTGGCTTGCAGCCCGTTCCTGCCGAATGATTTTCATCGCCTCACGGACAGAGGGGCGGTCAGAAGACATTTCTGCGGCCCATCTGCTCTGCGATGTACTCTCGGACGGACGTTCGGCCTCGGTCCGTCCGATCTGAGGGTTTCCCTCTACAATGTGGTTTTCCTGGTCCTCCCCAAACAGCTCCCTGACGAAATCATCGTTATGGGGTTTGTCAGAACCGGAGCGCACATCCGCGTCCTCCTCGGTACGGGCCTTATTCTGCTCCTTGACAAGCTCTGTTTTGAGAGACGCCAAATCCACAGTGGCAAGACCGAACCGGGTAAAAATGCGGTTGACCTTGGCGGCGTCCTCTGCCCGCACCATAATGTCCGTAATGCCATCGGTGGCGTTTTTGTCTTTGAGGACACAATAAAGAACACCGTACTTCTTGGCCTCCTGGCAGAATTTCTGAAGGTCCCCATCCTTGACGGCGAACACCTTCAGCTCCTTGCCGGAGCGGAGCATATTGGTCAGACGGATTTTGCCTTTGGTTTTCTTCTGGTCTTTCAGAATGGCGTAAATCATAATCGCCAGCTGCTTGGCGGCGGAGCCGGACAATTTTGCCGCGACTTCAACGCCGTTCAAGCTCAGACGGACGACCTGATCTGCCGCCTCGCCGGAATAGCTCATGCTGTTCTTCCTCCTTTCTTTCGATTTCCTGTTCCTGCTGTAGTTGCTCCAGATTCCGCTCCATCAGAGCGGAACGGGCTTCAATTCCGTCACATAATTTCACCTCCTGACGCAGTGTTTTTATCTCAGAGGATACCTCTTTGATACGAGATTTAAGGCTTTCCACCGCGGGGGCATCCTCCCTGCGGGTGGCCGTCCGAAGCTGGTTTCTAAGGGCGGTTCGTTCCTGTTCCAGTTCGGAGATTCTACCCGTGGATTTTTCTTTGTGGGATTCCAGTTCGGCGGCAGTGCCGTATTCGTGCTTGGCAAGGAAGCGGGTCTCCGCATCCAGCTTGTCCAGAAGGATCAGGTCCTGCCGCATAGAAAAAGGCACCCGTTTCACGGATGCCGGATGCTTTTGGATGATGCGCAGCTCATAGCAGTAGCGCAGATACAGGGCGTGAATGCCCTTGGCTTTGGGATAAGGAATAAAGGGGTTGCGCTGCTTTGCCATCCGGTCTGCCTCCGGGAATGGGGTCTGCCGCCTTACATTGTCGTAAACCCGGTCCAGGATTTCGGTCAGAGAATACCCAGGCCCCAGCCGGTGAAAACGAAAGTAGCCTTTCGCACCGGGTGGCTTTAACGCCGGATATTTGAGGGGCTGCCCATCCGGGGTGCGGGTTTTGAAGGTGTAGCCCATGGCCTGCATGGCTTCCTGAAAATTCCGCTGGGTGGTGGATGCCAGAATGGCACGGTCAATGTCGGAGCGGATGACACTGCGCAGGGTAGGCTTTCCATCTTTTTCGGCGGCCCATTCGTTGTAAGTCATGCCCCGGCCTTTGGAATTGCGAATCACCGTCAGGCCGTACTCCCGGCACAGTGCATCTGAGACACGGCGCATTTCCTGATAATCCTCCTTGGTGCGGTGGTATTTGATGCCGTCCACAAAGGATACGGTGTTAATGACAAAGTGGGAATGCAGATGGTTGGCACGGTCCAGGTGGGTGGCTACAAGCACCTGATACCGATCCCCCCACAGCTGCTGTGCCAGCTTGATCCCAATTTCATGGGCAATTTCTGGGGTGGCCTCGCCGGGAGCAAAGGACTGGTAGCCGTGGTAAGCAATGACACCATCCTCTTTCCCGTAGAATTTCTTGATTTTCTGCATCTCCATTTTTGCGGTATTGGGATGGCAGTTGATACCGGACACAAATCGCTGAACCACTTCCTCTCCGTCCCGCACCTGGGTTTGACTGGTTTTGCGCTGCTGAATGGCGTAGTCGATGACGTCGGACAAGTCACCATCGCCGCTGGAAACGGCGGTGGTTTTCTCTGCATTTTCCACATAGTCCAGAACCTTCCCAATGCGGCCATGGACACGCCAGATAGAGGTAACTGCCATAGATCAGCGCTCCATAGGTACAGGATCAAGAACCGCTGACAGGATTTTGTGAACAGCTTCCTCAAACAGCAGAACACCGTCGTCATAGTGCTTGGCATCAATGGCATTCAACGCATGGGCTTTTGTAGCGACTTGGTTGAGGTTATTTCCGATGTAATGCAGCTCCCGCACCATGGCAAAAAAGTCAGGAGGTGGTGCTTCCCTTGGTACAACGCCGGAAATAAGCTTGCGCAGATAGGCTTCTCTGGACAGACCGGAAGCACTGACCAGCCGGGTTAGATGTACCATTTCCGCTTGTGTTAGCCGGACCTTAATTTCATAGTTTCTATTGTTCATTTCACTCCTTATAGACAGAGGGTTTCAGGGATACGCCCTGACAAGCTGCCTTTTGGGGACAAAAGGCGATGCTTGCTCTATAAATGACAAATCTCCTACTGGTAGTTCTTTTTATGACCGGGCCGAAGAAACAGCCATGCCTCCCGACGCTCCTGCATACATTCGTCGTAACGGGACTGGGACAGTTTTTCTTTCAGCCAACGTTTTTCCTCCGGGGAAATAGGCGTAGTTCTGGGCTTGCCGCAGCCACAGGACGCTGTGGATTTTGTGTTCAAATGGGCATCACCTCCTGTAATTTGGGTATAGAAAAGCACCACCCTTTCGGGCGGTGCGGTGGCAGCAATTTCAAAAAATGGCATTTTTCTGAAATTACGCATATGAAATTATTCCTTGTATTTCATTTTAATATGAAAGTCGCTGCCCTGGCTATGCAAACATACCGGGACAGCGGCTCCTAATTCAATGGGCAGCCTATTTCTCAAGGCTTTTGGGGTCAAGCAGAAAATCATAAATGTTCAGTGTCAGGATTCCATATTCATCATAATACGGCGGCACCACATCTTTTGTGACGATGATTTTCTTGAAGGAATCGTCGATCTTGCGAAAAGGCCGGATCTCCTGTGTCCGCTTGGCTTCATCCGGGAGAGAGTAGGCCGACTGAATGTAATAGCGGGAGGAACCGAGGTTGCACACGAAGTCTACCTCCAGCTGTTTCCGGGTGACTTTTCCTTCGGCATCTTTTTCCGCAATCGGTACAACGCCGACATCCACATGGTAACCCCGCATACGCAGTTCATTGTAAATCACATTTTCCATAGAATGGGTCTGCTCAAACTGGCGGAAGTTAATACGGGCATTGCGAAGACCAAGGTCAGAAAAATAGTATTTCTTAGGCGTTTCGATATATGCTTTCCCACGAATGTCATAACGCTGCGCGGACTCAATCAGGAAGGAATCCTCGAAAAAGGTGAGGTATTTCTGAATGGTTGCCGAAGTGATTCTCGACTTTTTTGCGGTTTTGAAGGTGTTCTTCAGCTTCTCGGGATTTGTCAGAGAACCGATGGCAGAAGAAAGAATATTCAGTAAATCCTCTAATTCTCCGATATTTCGCACACGGTTGCGGCGACAGATGTCTCGGATATAGATTTCACCGAACAGGTTTTCCAGAGCGGCAGCCTTATCGTTGGCATTATCCCGAAGGACTACCAGCGGAATTCCGCCGTAAAGCATATACTCTGAAAGCCCTGCGTACTTATCTCCATGGTAAACAGACATGAACTCCGAAAAGCTCAGCGGATACATATGGATTTCGTCTCCGCGGCCGGCAAATTCTGTGGCAATGTCTTTTGAAAGGAGTTTTGCGTTGCTCCCGGTCACGAAAATGTCCATATTCTCTTTGCGCAAATATCCGTTCAGTACCGCCTCAAAGCAATCCAACATCTGGATTTCATCCAGCAGCAGATAATACATTCCGTCATTCGCTACTTTGGCGCGGATATATGCGGTAAATTTCTCCGGGTCAGCACCCCGCTTTTCCTTGTTCATCTGAATCAGACTTTCACCAATCAGGTGAAGATCATCTGCCGAATCAAAAGCGAAGCGGATGATATGGTCTGTATCCACGCCGGATTCCAGCAGGTGATGGTAAAACAGATTGTTCAGCAGAAAGGATTTGCCGCATCTTCGGATACCGGTGACGACCTTAATGAGACCGTTGTTTTTCCGCTTGATCAGTTTTTCCAAATAGAAATCTCTGCTAATTTCCATATAGGCTCTCCTTTACAATAGATTTTTGCAACCTGATACAATTTTCTACTTTATTATAGCAGGCAGCAGCTACGAAATCAATCGTATTGGCTTTAATAAAGAAAAGATTTTTGCAACCTTTCACATTTTTCTATTCTAAGTAGTCTTCGCGGAAATTCTCGGATTATCCCAAATGGAATTACCGGTCGCGGTCTTTGGGCTTATATGACACGGCTTCAATGCCGTCTCTTGTGCGGAAGAACCGTTCCGGGAGACGGTATTTTTCCAGATACCGCTTCTGCTGTTCCTCGGAAAGACTGCCGAAGGATTCTTTGCGGCAATCGCAGATGAAGAACGTACCGGCAATGATGTCCACAATCTCATTGGTATCTTCGTCCCGGATGGCGCGGTTCAGGGGCAGACCGTTGATTTTCCCCTCGTCATTACAGACAATGCAGACCTGCTCCTCGAAGGGGTAATAGGCTTCAATGCTGCCGCCTACGGTCTGCTGCATGGCGTCCAGAGAAGTGCCGACTTCCGCGATCCGTGCCGTCTTTCCGGGTTCCACCAAAACCACTTGGATGGTAGGACCCCGGACGGCGTCGGCGGCAAGCTCCGGCTGAAAAGGAATTTCCTTGAATCCAAAGCTGTCACAGAAGTAGAAGCCCGGTGTGATGCCGGCGGCATCCTCCACTTCCACAACATCCGAGACGGAGAGGATGTGTCCCCGGAAGCCCTCCGGTCTGCCGGAATTAAAGAGAGTGAATACATCCTCCAGATTCCGGCATTTCACATCCCCGGAGTAGACCTTATCGTAGGCGGCACTGTCCGGCTCCGCGGAATGCAGAATCCGACGAGCGGTGTCCAGACACAGGAATTTAAGCTGCTTGGGGTCCCGGCCTGTGTTGATCTGATAAATATTGATTTTCAACGGCAAAAATACTCCTTTCGCTTCAATCCAACCCTGATTTTGAGCTGGTCGTTGACATCCTTGCCGTACTTGGGCGGCTCGTCCCAAATCTCGTACCTGTCACGCAGACCGCCGACGATTCCGGCCACCGCGCCCCGGCCAACGGCATCGTTGTCCAGATGGAGCCGCAGCGTATGAATCTCCGGGTGATCTGCCAGATACCGGGATAGGGCAACCGGCACCACATCTTCCCGTTTGGTGATAAACACACCTGCAAGGGATAGCAGAGGATCTTCGTGCCAGTTCTTTCCCTCGAACAGCTCCAGAGTGGCGTAGCTCAGGGCGTCAATGGCAGACTCAAAAACATGAACGGTCTGGCTGCTTCCGGGAATGGAGAAGGAGTAGTGCTTGTCGCTGCCGGACAGCTCCCCTTTGTAGTTACCAACGGTTCCCCGGACATTGCCATAGCGGGCATTGCCGTCTTTGTCATAGCCCAGAAATACGGCACTGTGGTATTTCCGGGATTCAAAGAGCAAGTCGTTTTCCAGACAGTAGCGGATAATAACGTCATGGATGCCGCGGCCTTTCAGATAGCGGATCACGGCGTCCGCGTTGCCGTTCCGCTCAGGGAGCAGCAGCTTTTTTGATTCTGCCTTGGGAACCGGTGCGGGGATCGTCTTAGGCAGGGGCGCGCCATGAATGATCTCCATAGCCTCCATAAAAGAACAGCCCTTGACCTTCACGAGATAGTCAAGGGCTGTTTTGCCGCCCGTTTGCCGGGAGAACCAGTGCCATTTCCCGTTGCTGATTTTGAGGGAATCGTGTTCTTTGGTGCAGTAGGTATCGCTGGATACCCTTACCAACTGATCCGGCTCATTGATTTGAAGATATGTCAGCAAATCCAGCTGTTTTGCCTGCTGAATATCCTCCGGGGTGAAGTATGCCACGGGCTATCGCTCCTCTCGGTGTGCCTTTTGGGCATACAGATGGCACATATCATTCGCCTTTGCTTCGATAATGGCCTGCACTTCCTCCATATGGGGACTTTCGTGATGCTCCCAGACCCGAAATACATCCTGCAAGGGATGCTCGGATTTGAGAAGTGCCTGACACTGCTTGGTTGTTAGGTCATTGTATTCCAGGGATAACAGAATGTCCTCCCGGATGGTGTACTCGTAGGCGCTGTCCAGAATTTCCGCTGGAGGTAACGTCAAAAGGTGCTGCCGGTAGTGTTCCTGTTCATCAAACATCTTTTGGTAGAGACGTGTGTTTAATTCCTGATTTGTGATAAATATCGCCTTCCTTTCATTTTCGGGTATAGAAAAAAGCATCTGCCGGTGAAGACAGATGCTATTTTCCGGTTTGGATTATTGCAATGCGCTTAAATCAATTTCGTATTTCATCTCTTTTGGCGGCTGATAGGCTTTCATGAACATGACCATATACCATGGATAATACCACACCCCGTCAACGGATTCGATATTTCCTTTGCAGAGCACGGTTGCCTTTTCAAATTTCCAACCCTCTGTTCTGCGGATTCTGTCCATGGCGGAATGTACTTTGAAATCGTTCCCGGATTTGGCTTCGATCAGCTCGATTCCCATTCCGCCTTTTATTCGGCCACCCTCTAAGCATATCATAATACGGCCAGTGTAACATTATTCTCCGGTTATGTTAAATGGTGTGTAACGTTTTTCCTGCTTCGATGGAGGCTATATGTAACATTTTTCAGACCCAGCAAGAGAGCATTGTCAATAAAAGCGGTGGATTTGCTTACTTGTAGAGCTTCAATAAGAGGCCGTTTACGTCCTCCGTGGGTAATCCCTTGGCAATGAGGGCATTGCGGAACTGGAGAAGCGCGTATTTGGCAAGACGCAGCTCGGAATCACTCAGGGTTACATAACGCATTTTCTTTTTGGAAAACAACATAATGGACAACTCCTTTTTCTTCCATTATATCGCATTTCCAGAAAGCAAGCAAATGTGCGAAGTGTTTACCGCTCCCAATCACGGGATTCCCGCTGGGGCTGGATTTCGCCTTCATCCTGTATGCCATCCACGATCTCATTTTCCCGCTTGTCCATATTCAGCAGGATGTTCAGCTGATCCAGACGGGCGGATTTTTCTTTTAGCTCGTCCTCTCTGGGAAAAGGCTTCGCAACCTCCTGCTTGGCGTTCTCAACCTGAATTTCCAGATTTTTCAGCTTCTCCTTGTATTCAATCTGTCGTGTCGGCATACTTTCCAGCAGGTTATCTATGCGCTGGATGTTGCCAAAAATATCCGTACCCAGACCAACTTTGTAGGTCAGCGCACCCTGCATGGAAATCTTGAACAGCTTTTCAAAGCTGTCAAAGCAGAGCGTCATCTGAAAGCCTCGGTAGGAGCCGAGAGAAACGGGATCGGTACCGGTCATGGTATTGCAGGCATCCAGAAGGGCAGTACCGGCAGCTTTCTTCTCCGTGAAGGTGCGCCCGTCTATCACCATGGGGCTGAAACCGCCCTCGTTTGGATGCGTGTCCTCTTTGAGCAGTACCATATCTGACCGGAGACCATCTATCATCTGCCGCGTGGACGCGATTTGCATAGGGAAGCTGTGAATGAGCTTATCTTCCAGCGCGTACCGCTGGCTCATGTGGTTCGAGCGCTGGAGTTTTAGCTTCTGCACCTCAATATCTAAGTCCATTTTCTCCTTGATTTGAGGATTTCCGGAACACAGCGCCTTGATCTCGGCATAGCTCAGAGCGGTTTCATCAATGTCTTCCGCACTGCGCACCGGGGATTTGGAGGTCATGATCTGGCCGATGAACTTCTGCTTGCCCTCCACCAGCTGATACAGATAGCTGTCAAAGGTGTTCTCTGTCACATAGGTGTAGATGTCTACCTTTGGGTTTTCATTGCCCTGACGGATAATGCGCCCCTCCCGCTGCTGTAAGTCAGATGGCCGCCATGGGCAATCCATATGGTGCAGGGCAATGAGTTTCCGCTGAGCGTTGGTTCCGGCTCCCATTTTCTGGGTGGAGCCAATCAGCACCCGCACCTCGCCGGAGCGCACCTTCCCAAACAGCTCCTTTTTGGCAGCTTCCGTTTTGGCGTTGTGGATGTAGGCAATTTCGGATTCCGGGATGCCCTTGGCCAACAGTTTCTTTTTCAGATCGTCATACACATTGAACTGCCCGTCGTTGTGCGGGGTGGAGAGGTCAACGAAAACCATCTGCGTGGACTTTTTCTCGGCTGTCCGCGCCCAGATGCTATACACATTTTCGGCGCAGACGGCGACTTTCCCGGTATCGCTGTCTGGCAGCGTGGGGTTAATGAGCCGCTGATCCAATGCCAGCTTCCGGCCATCGTTGGTGATGACCAGCATATTGTCCTCGTTGGAATCTACCTGCTTATTGCGCACCTTTTCCGCCCGCTCGGAAAGACTGGCGACGATCTTCTTCTGCTGCTCCGAGGGCTGTAACACTACATTATGATACTCTGCCTCCGGTACAGGCAGCTTCAGCATATCCACCGTTTGGATGTCCGCGATTTCCTTGAACATGGACATCAGCTCCGGAAGATTGAAGAATTTGGCGAACCGGGTTTTCGACCGGTAGCCGGTGCCTTCCGGGGCAAGCTCAATGGCGGTGACGGTCTCACCAAAGGTGGACGCCCATGCGTCAAAGTGGAGCAGCCCTTTCTCTTCCAGTGTGTGGTATTGCAGATATTTCTGCATGGTATAAAGCTCCACCATACTGTTGGAGATGGGAGTGCCGGTGGCAAATACCACGCCTCGTCCTCCGGTCAATTCGTCCAGATAGCGGCATTTCATATAGAGGTCGCTGGACTTCTGTGCTTCCGTCTGGGAGATACCGGCCACATTGCGCATTTTTGTAAACGCGGCGAGATTCTTGAACATGTGGGCTTCATCCACAAAAATCCGGTCAACGCCCAGTTCCTCAAAGGTGATGACATCATCCTTGCGGCTCTGGTCATTGAGCCTGTCCAACTTCTGCTGAATGCTTTTCTTACTGCGCTCCAGCTGCTTCACGGAGAAATTGTCGCCGTTATTGCGCTTCAGCTCCTGAATGCCGTCCAGAATCTCCTGTTTCTGTTGCTCCAGTATGAACCTCTGCCGTTCCGGAGACATAGGGATCTTCTCAAACTGACTGTGGCCGATGATAATGGCGTCGTAGTCGCCGGTAGCGATTCGGGAACAGAACCGTTTCCGGTTCTTGGTTTCAAAATCCTTCTTGGTGGCAACCAGAATGTTGGCGGCGGGGTAGAGCTGCAAGTATTCGGAGGCCCATTGCTCGGTCAGATGATTTGGCACCACAAACAGGCTCTTTTGGCACAATCCCAGACGCTTGCTCTCCTGAGCGGCAGCTACCATCTCGAACGTCTTCCCTGCACCCACCGTGTGTGCCAGCAGGGTATTTCCACCATAAAGGATGTGGGCAATGGCATTCACCTGATGGGGTCTGAGCGTAATTTCCGGGTTGATACCTACAAAGTTCAGATGGCTTCCGTCGTACTCTCTGGGGCGGATGCTGTTGAACTTTTCATTGTAGAGCGCCGTCAGCCGCTCCCGGCGATTGGGGTCGGCCCATATCCAGTCAGCAAATTCCTGCTTGATCTGCTCCTGCTTTCCCTGAGCAATGGCGGTCTGCTTTGCATTCAGAATAGCGATTTTTCGACCGTCTCTGTCATACGTATAATCGAAAATACGCACATCCCGCAGATTCAGCGTTTCCTCAATGATCCTGTAGGCGTTGACGCGCTCTGTACCAAAGGTGCTGTCGGAGCGAACGTTGGCTCTGTCCAGACTTTTCCCCTCGATATTCCATTCGCCGGTATAGGTACTGTAATGCACCTTGATATTCCGTTTATAGATGAACGGGGTGCGCAGCAATTCAAACATGAAATCCTGAATGACATCCGGGGGAAGCCATGCAGCGCCCAATCTGACAGTGATTTCTCCCGCTGTCAGGTCAACGGGCTGCACCGCTTCCAGAGACTGAACATTGACGGTGTACCGCTCGTCCTTCTCGGCAAATAATCTTGCCGTCCGCAGCTTCTCCCGGACATTGCCGGAAAGGTATTCATCCGCTGGCAGATACTTATGAGCCACATCCTCATTCCCGTCATGAGCCGGATTCAGGAAGATGACGCCCCTCAAGTCAGAAAGAATGGCATCCTCACTCTTACGGGTCAGCTCCATCATGTAGGGCATGTCCACTTTTGCTTTTTCAGCCAGTGACAGGGCTAGTGCCTCCGAGGCAGTGTCTACAGAGGTGATGGTCACTCTTTGCCGAATGGTGCGCTTAGTGAACATATCTGCTTTTCGCAGGAAATTCCCCTCGCTGTCCCGTACCTCCAGAGAGGACAGAAGATAATAGGCGTTGTCGGCAGAAAAGGCGGAGACATTGGTGCGGCTATTGATCCGGCCATACTTCGCTACGAAGCTGTCGTAGAGAGTATTTAAGTTTGCCTGCTCCGCATGGATCATGGACTCCGGGTAGTCCTCCGTCTGGTATTCAATGAGCTTGCGAACACAGTCCCGGATACCGATAAGGCCGCGGATGCGCTGCTCGGCGGTGGCCGATACCGATACCGGACGCATGAGGCTGTTTTCCCGGAAGTACAGCTTGCCCTCCACAACGGCGAAACTAAAATTCCGCACATCGGGGTCGGCGGGCAGATAACCCGTTTCTTCCTCCTGAAGATCATCCAGATCTACGGCTTGTATCTCACCTTGGATATGACCAATAGCGGCAGCCAGCAGAGATTCCAGACTCTGACCCTCGTGGGGGATACAGGCGGTTTCCATACCATAGGGGCCGGATACCTCCTGCATTTCACCTAGGATCATGTCCGGGTGGGATACAAAGTAGGCATTCATTTTCAGCCCCTTTTCATCAGTGTCCAGATGCACCCAGTCCGGCTCCATGTCGGTCATGCCGCCGCGCTTTTGCAGGAACAGAATGTCGGATGTGACCTCCGTACCGGCAGCGGCCTTGAAGGTATCATTTGGCAGCCGGATAGCACCCAGCAAATCCGCTCTTTGGGCGATGTACTTTCGGACAGACGGATTCTCCTTATCCATGGTGCCTTTGCTGGTGATGAAGGCCACCACGCCGCCGGGGCGCACCTTATCCAAGGCGCGGGCAAAGAAATAATCATGAATAAGGAAGTTGTATTTATCGTACTTCTTATCCAGTACCTTGAACTGCCCAAAGGGTACGTTGCCAATGGCTACATCAAAGAAGCTGTCCGGCAGGTCGGTTTTCTCAAAGCCCTGAACCGCAATGTTGTTTTTCTGATAGAGCTGCTGGGCAATGCGCCCGGAAATGCTGTCCAGCTCCACGCCGTACATTTTGGAGTTGCCCATTTCCTCCGGAAGCAGACCCATAAAGTTGCCAACGCCGCAGCTGGGTTCCAGAATGTTGCCGGTCTGGAAGCCCAGATTGGCAAGAACCTGATACATGGCACGAATTACAACAGGCGGGGTGTAGAACGCTGTCAGGGTGGATTCCCGGGCGGCGGTGTATTCATCCTCGGTCAGCAGGACTTTCAGCTCGGCGTAATGGGCGTTGGATTCCTCGAAGAATTGGGGCAGGCCGCCCCAGCCTACATATTGGGAGAGAATGTCCTGTTCATCCGGCGTGGCCAGACGGTTTTCGGCTTCCAGCTTGTGCAGCAGCTCTATGGCGTGAACGTTGTGATAGAAACGCTCAATGGGAACACCAATACCCAGATCATTCGTGGAGATATGATAGTTCCTGCGGTCATCTGCGGCGACTTCGGGCTGGAGAGCATGGGGGAGAATGGGCGAAGAAGGAGGTAGCTCCGCCGCGCCCGCATCGGCCATGACCTGACGAATGAAAGGCGTATTTTCCAGAGCCTCCGGGTCAACAAGTTTTCCGTCCACGATCCCGCCCTTTGCCAGTTCCTCCCGAACCTGCTGGGGATCGATGTCATCGAAGGTGTCTTCTTCCATATCCGGCACGGAATCAGCGATTTGGGCTGCTTGGGGATGGTAGTTATGAACTTCTTCCGCGGCATCTTCCAGAGTGTCAAAGGGGCCGTCAATATATCTGGCGGTCCCATCCGTCATGCCATAATGGTTGTAATAAAAGCCGTTGACATGGAGCTGTATCTGAATTTCCTCACCGTTATCCGTCAATCTCTGAACGACCTTATTTTGGATGCCGTGGAGGGCAACCTTGGCAAACTGTTCCTCCGAAAAAGCTGTCAGCTCGTCAAAGTCTGGGTCAGTAAGTTCCTGTTCCGTCAGCTCTTTCAGAGAACTGTACTTTCGGGAATCCACGATAATGCCGTCAATGTACCGATCCAGTTTGAAATCCATCAGGTCAACGCTGACCTGAACGGGGACTTCTTCATCCGTGATGGTGGTGTAGGCAATATCGACTTTCCGTAGATCGGAGAAATCCGGCTCGCTGTCATATTCTTCAGCGCAGAATTCTGTAATAAGCTCTTTGGCCTTTTCCAAATCCTCGTTGACGGCCTGCCTCGCCAGCGGGCGAATGGTGTGGTCTTTGCCAAAAACAGAGAACGTTCCGGCCAGGTAGCTTTCCATAGCCTCCATGCCACGCTTCCGGATTTCAAAGGAACGGTCACTGGGCTGTGTTGCTTCCATGAGAGGCTGCATCATGGAAACATAAATGGTATTGACTTGCTCCGGGTCAGAAAGCTGCTCCTGAATTTCCGCGACGCCCTCCCAGTAGTCAAAATCACTTCTGGGGGTGGGACGCTGAAAACCGTCCGGCGCATTGGAAAAGAACGACATGATCTGTCGGGCAAGCTGATTGATCTCATAGTCGGCCATTTTATCCGTATCGCTGGGATACAGGTAGACGCCGGCGGAGATCATGTTGGATACCCATTTGGTAACGGCTGGCCATTTCATGTTTACCTGAGCATAGGGCGCACCGATACTCCCGTGGCTGAAAAAGAAACCGGTACTGTCGTAGACCCGGTTGTCGTTTCCACCGTGGTAGCCGCTGTATTCTCCATGCTGCCGTTTCAGAAATTTCTCCCGTTCCTTGGCATCCGTATTCCGGATGAAAAAGGAGAACACATCCAGCCGTGATCGGAACTCGCTCTCATGGCCGCGCAGTGCCTGGTTGATTTCATCGTCGGAAATAAAATACCGCCGCAGAGAATCAAAACCTTCAGCGGCGGTGAATGTCAGGGGGATTCGCTGTAAATCTTCCAGCTTTTGCAGCAGCTCGGCGGGGTTATACAGGCGGCTTACCATGAGGCTGCGGTCATTGGCATGGGCGGCTGCAAAAAGTGTCCATTCATCTATAAGCTGTTTCAGCGTATCCGGGGATTCCAAAAGCCGCTGCATCTGGGCTTCGATTTCAGGAAAGCCGCGATTGGAGGAATAGGTTTTCGCTGTAAGCGGAAGATACCCGTCCTCTTTCACCTGGGCAGAGCATTCCCGCACGGCAAAGGCAAGGGACTGGGCAATTCTGCGCCGCTCAAAGGCCGGGACCTGTTCCAGCTCATCTTTGGGTATATACCGCCCCATATCCAGCAGTTCCCGGATACGTTTCGCCGCCTGCTCCCAAGTGACAAGGGTGGTATGCAGATTCCGGACAGTGTGCCCAGGGGAAATGCGAATGCCCTCCGGGTCATACCAGACGGCGTAATCCTGATCTTGAATGATCAGCCCCGCACCATTGGTGCCGTAGCTTCTTTGCAGGAAATCGGCATTGTCCGGCTTGTCCTTCATGAAGTAGGCACATATGATTTTCCGGCTGTCCCGGTCATTGAAGCCCATGCACAGGGCTTCGTCAATGACCTGCTGGGGAAGCTGCAACTGCGGGAAAAAGGCCTGCTGCGCTTCCTCCGGTACAGAAAAGCCGCCGTCCAGGAAGGAAACCTGTTCCTCCACACTGGGCAGCGGCGATTCTTCAATTACGCGTAAATCAGCTGACTGTAAATGATCTCCTCTGCGGCCTGCCGGATGTTGTTCATCCGCTGGACCCACAGCATCTGATTCTGGGCTTTCAGTTCCTCCGTCACGCCTTGCTCCTGGGCCATCTGCGTTGTCAGCTGTTCCAGCATCCGGTTGGCCTCCCGGTCCACCTCCTCCAGATGGGCGTTCAGGTTCCCCTTCATCAGCATCCCGGTGTATAGCCCCTCCCGGTGCTTGCGCAGATAGCTGTGGCGAAGCATTCCGTACTTGCCTACCTTGGGACTCTCGGGGGGAATCAGGTTGGGTAGACGGTAGTCCCCCTGCATTGTGTAAGTCAGCTCCATTATTCTGGCTCCTTTCCATTTCATTTTTTCTGGCTTCATTGTACACAGCGTCTCCGAAAGAATCAAATGTGCGAAGCTGCTGCCGTTCCAGAGATTTCACGGCGACACCAATTTCTCGGAGGATGGATTCGGACAGAGTACTGACAGCCGAACCCAACAGGGAGGCGGTGATCTCGGTGTTGAAATCCTGGATGCGCCCAAAAACATCATTGTCCAGCTCGGGCGCATAGCCGCAGCGATGGAGGACCATATAGCGGACACTTTCACTAACGGATTCCTTAAACCATCTGGCGACACTGCCATCGTCCAGTTCTTCCAGAAAGCTGTCCTGTTTGTTGTTCAGCAGGTCGGGAAGGTAATCTTCAACAGCTTCCTCCGCAAGTCGTTGGGAGAGCACTTCTACAATCTCACCAAAATAACTATCGGAATCCAGCAGGAACTTATCCCGTAAGGTATGGATGACCTCGTTTTCGTACTCCGGCTTCATCTGCCAAAGGGAAATTTCCCGATTCTCTCGGTTGTTGGTATCCGAAACATCGAACACATAGCGGATACGATATGGAAGGTTGGGGCTGCGCAACAGGGCAATACCGGTGGCTCCCCGGTTTACCCAGCGACCCAGTCGATTCCACACGCCGATTTCCGCACAGGCTGTGGCATCCGGGCGTTGTGCGTGGATAAGCACCTGCTCTTGAAAACCGTACTTGTAATTCTGGGCTGCGGTTTGAAGAAATGCAGTGTATTTTCCGGGGCTGCTTACAATCTCCTGGGTTTTGGAGGAGAGCAGCTGAGAAAGAAATTCATCTTTTCTGGGCATGGCATCTCCTTACCGCACGGTTACGGAGACTTCCACCGTAATTCCGCTGTCTTGGATAGAGGCATACAGGAGCCCCGTTCTGGCATTGGATACTTTCGTCACCATCTGATTGAGCCGGCATACCGTGCCGTTGATTTCCTCCTGGCTGTCAGCGTAGTAGTAACCGCGCTCGTCGCTGCAAATAGGGTAGCCATCCTGCCGCAGACTGTTAATTTTCCTGCGCAGGCCCCGTCCGTCAATGGAAAAGAGCCGCTGCAGCTCACGGCTGTAAACGGCTCTTTCTCCACCGGTATGGTACTTTTTGAGATACTGGCAGATTGCTGTTTTCTTATCCATGGTTTTCACATCCTTATCTTGCTTCTTTCTGTTTTACCTTGGGATTGGGAATCTCCCAGCCATAGACCCGTGCAATTTCGTCACCCAGACGGCGGGTGAGCCGGGTAATATCGGCACGGGTGGCAACGCCATCGTAAATTTTGCCTTTCAGCCGGTCAATCTGATCCTCTGTCACACCGTCCTTGTAGGTGCGGTAGAGGTAGTGGTTGGTGCCGTCGTGGTGAACAGCATCGCACCGAAGGTCGCCCAGCTTATCCATGTACCATGTGCTGTAGTCGGTGTCACTGTAAAGGCAATCCTGGATATTGCCGGAGGGAATTTCCTTGTAGCCCATGACCCGTCCGTTCCAACGGCCCAGATCAGCAATGACTAAAATGGGCTGGGACAGCTGAATATTCAGATTGGTACGTTCGTCATCCAGGTAGTCGGCGTTCAGCTCGTACATAAGTGCCTCCCGCTGGGCTTCCGTCAAATCTGGGTAATCCTCTGCCAGAGAATCCCGCCAATCCTCATAATCCAGATTTTCATTGCTCCAGATGATATTGGGGCGGTCTGACATGGCATCACCTTATGCTTTCTGTTTGGCGGCACTGGAAAACTCCATTTTTGTGGATTCCCAGTGAATCGCGCCGGTGAACAGCTTGCTCCTGGCTGCGGCCTCCGCCTTTTCGGGAGAATCCGCTTCCACGGTGACATGGCCCTGGCTGATTGCCTGGACGGTAACTTCATACTTCATCTTGCATCCCTCTCTCTGTGATTTTTGATAGGTACACCCTTGGCATCATAATTCTTGGGGTCGGCGGCGGGTGTATCCCAGCCGAACATGGAGCCTGCCACCATAGCGGCCTCCTGCGCCCTGGTGATACCGGCAGCATCGTTGAGGGCGGCGGCAGCCTCTTTTGGGGAAACGCCCTCCTGCGGGTACTGCCCTGTGGGGGTATATCCGTTTCCACCCTTGGTAATGGTGATGATTTCGCCGGTGCTTTCCAGAGCGCTGAAGCACTTCTCCGGCAGAGACTGGCGCAGGGGAATAACCAGGATACCGCTGCGCTGCATACGCTCCGCAAACTCGCAGATGTGGTACAGGTTGTTTCCGACCTCCAAGTGTGTTTCATCTACATAACGACAGGGCATGTCCCGCGTCTCCCCAGAGGGGAAGATCATGCGGATGCTGTCACCGTCCACAATGCGGAACTTCTCCTTGTAGTTGGGGGTAATAAACCGAATGCCGTACTCGGCATTTCGGATGTGCCGGTCCAGATAATCCCGCTGGTAGCAGTAGATATAGAAATTGTAGTTGCCGGGACTGGAATTCAGCCGCAGAAGGTAGGCATGGGCTTTGGTATTTACCCGGAAACCAGATTCATCCCGCCCAAACTTCGGCGTGGTGGACTGATGACAAGCACTGGACAGGCTGCTCCGGTCTGCCAAAATACCGCCGTACTGAGGACTCTCCCGCAGGGCATTCACCACCGTATCCAATTCAGCCTGGAATTCCGGCGTTTTCAGATACGCCATGTTGTCGAACCAGCTGGAATAGAACTCTTTTCCGGTGGAGCCGAAGTCCCCACGCAGATACCCGATACATCTCGTCTGGGCATCCAGCTGGTGACTCTGACGGTAGGTGTATTTCTGTTCGGGCTGGGTCAATTCTCGCAGTTCCATTAACGTTCACGCTCCTTTCGCTTTTCAGATCGTTCCCGCTGATACTGTTCCAGTCCCAGCTTTGCCCACTGAGGGAGTTGTTCAGGCTCCAGTGTCCCGAGAATGTCCCGCCGTTCAAACCGGGAGCTGTCACCGGAGTGCAAATCCACACAGAAACAGGCAGACCCCCGGCTGTGGGGACTGGCCCCAAAACCGCCGATGCAGAGCTTCAGCTGACGGGTTGCCAACTGATACTCCCTCCGCAGCACACCTGGACGAATGACAACAATTTTCCCATTCAGGTCATCGTCATAGGCAACGGGGGTACAGTCCTTGTTGGTCAGGGGTGTCACATCGATGCCCTGAAATTTGGGTTTCAATACCTCCGCACGGGTTTTCTCGGCCTGTTCTGACAGACGCTCCGCAAAGAGCTTGACGATCTCACAGTAATCGTCACTGACCATGACCTCATTGTAGAGTGCCGCAATTTCGTTCTGCTGGCAGTAGGCGCACATGTAGCGTTCCTCCGGTTTGGCGTTCAGGTCCTCCCCAAGGACGATTTCCCGGTCCCCGATGCGGAATGCCTGGATGATTTCATAGCTGCCAGCCATTCTTTTTTCATCTTCCATTTTCTTCCTCCATTCTTTCACAAATCACCAAGAACCGCTGCCTGCCGCCGCTGGCGTAAGGGTGGCAGGTCAGCAGGGTTATCAAATCCCGCCCAGGCTGAATTTTGATGGCGTCAATATCGTTGGGCTGGATGATTTTGGTTTCCACCACGCGGTAGTGCAGGGTTCCCCACAGATTGGTGATGTTCACAGAGTCACCGATCTGCAACTCCGGGACATACCGGAAATAGGGCGCACCGTTGTATCCCCGATGTCCGGCAATGACGGTGTTGGTATTCTCGCCGCCAATGGGAATGCTGGTTTGCCCCAGCTGGGCGGCACCTTCTGCCATATGGGCTTCTGTGGCTCCCAGATACAGCGGCATTTCTAGCTCGATTCCGGGAATGGAAATGACCCCAAACATGTCCCCCTGCTGGCCGCTGACGCAGAATAGGACACCGGCTTGTTCGGTAGCGGCCAGACTGTTCAGCTTGGCTTGCCCGTCCGCATAGATATCCTGGTTGTATTGTTCCAACAGCTCCAGAACTTCCGGGTAGGGCGTGGGCGGTTCGGTTTCGGGGATCGACTCCGCGGGAAGCAGATCATCTAATGCGGTATCCGTGGGAGCCGTTCCAAAGAAAGATTCTACGGAACTTCCCATCCGTTTGCCGGTAAAGTAGCTGTTCAGAGTGGGATACAGAAAAATGGTCAGTCCCACAAGGAAAACCAACAGGAGGGGGAGCAGGTTCCCTTTATGGCCTCTTTTACGACGCACGGCTCTCACCTCGCTGCATCAGCCAGCCCAGAAACAGAACCAGACAGATGATCACTACGACACCTATGGCAAAATACACACCCTTCTCGTATTCCTGTTCCCAGGTGGAATCCACAGGTTCGCTTGTTTCAGCCGGTTCTGTTGTGGGGCTTTCTTCATCCTTCGGGGTGTAGGCGATCCGGTGACCACGAATCAGAAGCCGGTGGGTGTTGACCCCAAAGGGCGTACAGGTGACGAGCGTACACAGGTCCTTTCCTTCCTCCAGTCCCAGATAGGCGGTGTCATGGGGCAGAACAGTGTTGATCTGGTCAACCTCGTAGGCAAGGATTTCATTCAGAACTTCCAGATAGAAGGTATCCCCAATTTCCAGCTTGTCCAGGTCAGAAAACATCTTCTGGCTGGCAAGACCGGAATGACCGGTGAGGATGGCGTGGGTGCTGCCGCCGCCAATGGGCAGGGAGCTGCCAATGAGATGGCCGACACCCCGGTCGAGCGTTTCTTCCTCCGTGCCGTGGTAAATGGGCAGGGATACTGCCAGCTTAGGGATATGGACATAGGCCATGGTTCCGGTGCCGGTAAGGTCTAAGAGCTGGGCGTATTCCTCCACCGCGGAGGACACGGAATCCTTGGAATAGCTGCCATACCGGGCGATGCTGCTCCACAGCTCATCATTGTACGCCTGGGCTTTTGCTCTGGCCTCCGGGATGGCCGTGTCCGGCAACGCCTGAACAGCATCCTGATACTCCGTATGAATCTGGGACTGGTGGGCCTCATTGTAGCGGCTGCTGAATACCGGATAGATGGTCAGCCCCAGTGCCAGCAGGAAAAAGAGAACCGCAAGGGAAATGGTGGTGATCTTTCTTCGTTTGCCTCGGATAGAATTCCCTCCTTTCGGAAAGCCCCCCGGAGTGTTCTTCCGGGGTGCCAGATACTTACCGGCCATGCTTCTTTCTGGTGGTCAGAACAATGACACCGGCTGCGGCGGACATCATGAGAATGCCTACAAGGCTGTACATCCATGTACCGTGATCGCCGGTCTTCGGCAGGTCAAAGCCCTTGGTGTTCTTCACGGCCAGGGGAACTTCGGCGTTGGCGGAGCCGTTGTCCTCCAGCATGGTGACATCATTCTTGTCCACAGTTGCGGAGGCGGTGGGATAGTTGTGGGACAGCGCCCGCTGGGGGATGTTGGCCAGCTTCAGGTCTTCGCCACCGTCAAAGGCATAGTGGGGGTCATTCTGGAGAACGCCCAGCACATCCTTGGCGTAGACATTGCAGGTGTTGGAAGTGTTTTCCTTGACGGTAATGGTGACGGTAATCGCGTTTTTCAGCAGGGTATACCCATTGGCGGTCTGGGTTTCGATGATGGTGTAGGTGTCTTCCTCCAGACCTTTGACCATGGTGTGACCGTAGGACTTGCCCATGGTGACGGGGGTAAAGACAGTGGCGTCGGTTTCCTTATCGGTATGGCCGGTGACATAGTAGACCCCTTCCGCGTCATTGCGCTTGGCAATGATCCATGTGCCGTCGGTCTTGTTCTGAATCTTGAACTTCACGCTGTCGTAGAGCTTGGTTTCGGCGGCGGTTTCCGCGTCCACATCCGAGAACAACTTGGTCAGGTCCAGACCGAAGGAGAATACATGACAGTCGTCAATGAGGGTGTCATAGTAGTCGCCGGAGGTGCGCTTCCATGTCAGAATGACGGTGTTCTCGTTGCCCTTTTCGCCGTAGGCAAAGGAATTGTCAGAGTTGATAACGGCACTGTAGGTCACACGGGCGGTGTAGTTGGAGTAGCCGGTGTAGAGCTTGCCGTTCTTGTTGGCTGTGCTGCCGTTGATTTCATCCAGACCGGCCTTGGTAATGTCCACGGTCATATGGCGGCCATCTTCGCTGTAGGTGACGGTGAACTTGCCGGAATCCTGACTCCATGTGGCAACTTTATCGGTGCAGGCGGCATCCGTGAAGAACTCAATGGTCACACCGGCATCCTTGTCATAGGCCAGTCCTTCACAGAGGGTATCATAGAAATTGTAGGTGGACAGAGCGGTTGCCTGAGAGGTGATGGTGGGCAGGGTGGAAACGATCTGGTATTCCATGGTGTCGCCTGCGGAACCGGTAGCGGTGTGGGCAAAGCCGTCGGTGATGGAAGCGGAGCCTTCGTTCTTGCCGGTGTCGGCCTTGGCTTCCCGGACGGTTTTCTCCAGAGTTGGAATGCCGGTTTCCTGCTTGGGGTAGACGACTACATCGTAGTTCCATGCAGCGCCGCCATTCTGGGAAGCGGAGTTGTCATTGCCGGTGACGGTGGTCATGGGCAGGGAGACGAAGAACGGGTTGGTGGTGGAAGTGACCATTTCGGGGACCTTGGTTTCTACCAGCAGATACAGACCAACGCTCAGATCCTTGGCAGAAGTCTTGCCGACTTCGCTGGTGGGAGCCATAGCCGTGCCGCCGTTACGGATGAAGGTTTCCAGAGCGTTCTTCACCGTGGTGGAATTGGCTTCCAGGCTCTGGGCCAGTGCCTTGTTCAGCGTATCAGAGGTGTAGAAGTAGCGGTTTTCATCCAGGCTGTCCGCCTCGGCGCAGCGGTTGGCACCGTTTTCTAGACCGATTGCTTTCAGCAGGTTGGCGGCATCGGTCTTGTGGAAGCCGTAAAGGACCTGGGTCGTACCCTGGTTCTCAAAGGTCACAATGTCCGCGGCTTTCAGATAGGTGAATTCCACACCGGCAATGGCATAGCCTTTGCTGGTCTGGCCGTTTCCCAGAGCGTTGCCGTTCTGGCCGTCGGTGTCGCCTTTGCGGTTGGTGTTCACCAGGGCGTTTTCCACATAGCTTTCCTGCCAGCCGGTGGAGGGAAAGGCATCTTCATCCCACACGCCATCCTTCTTGGCGTTGGTGTAGTCGAACTTCCAGATGGTCAGGCTGCAAGCGGCATCCTGGTCGATGGTTTTGGCTTCATCTGCAAAGACAGCGGGAACGCTGGACAGAAGCAGGACAAGGGTCATAAGGGCGCAAACAATTTTCTTCATGGTTTTCATAGTAAAGTCCTTTCTGAATTAAGATTTTGAATTTGAGGTTAAAAAATCCGGGGTGTTTCCCCGGTTGGCGGATTACTGCTCTTTCTTACGGAGCAGCCAAAGATTTGCGGCGCACAGCATCAGACAAAAAACGGTAGCCATGGGAATGCGGACGAAACCCACAGAGCCGGTCTTGGGCAAAGTAAAGGCTTCTCCGTTGACCACCCGCAGTTCCAGTGTATCCGCAGGCAGAGTACCCTCGAAAGCGGCTTCTTTCAGCAGGGTATAGCCCTCCGGGGCTTTCGTTTCCGTGATCCGATATTGCAAGGTGATGGACAGATTCTCCCAGGTCAGCAGACCATCCTCACCGGAAGTCTTACTGGCGGCTGCAAGGTTTTCTTCCGAACGCTCATCCAGAACGCAGACACCGTTAGGGCCTGGAATAACCGGATACCAGAGGCTCCCGTCCTCGCTACCTTCCAGCAGGAAGGTGGCTCCGGACAAAGGCACATCGTTGGTGTCCACCTTTCGGATGGTGATTTTTCCGGCGCGCAGCTTGTTGAGGAAAGACACCTCTGCCGTCTTACCGGCAACAACAGTGACGGTTTTCGGGGCTTCTCCGGTGTAGAGACTGTCGGCAGGCAGCACTTCCTCCACGGTGTATTCGCCGGGGGTAAGATTCCCGGTGAGAATTTTCCCGTCCTTGTCCGTGGTAAAGGGAGAGCCGGAGACTTCCTTGCCGTCTGCATCCGTGATCTTGAACTTCCAGCCCTCCAATGTACCCTCCGGCTCCACGGATTTCCGGATGGAAATTCTGCCGCTGTAGTTGTTGACGAACTCCAGAATGGTTTTCTCATGGGCGCGGATCACCAGCTGCTTCACGGAATCGTCCATTTTCCAGTAATCGTCCCGCACGTCCTCACTGCCGGTTTCCTTGACCCAATAGGTTCCGGGTTCCAGATAGATACAAACGGTGCCGTCCTGACCGGTAATGAGAGTATGGAGTTCCTGAGTGCAGGCTTCGTCTGCATAGACGGTGATATGCCAGCCGGAAATTTCGTCTCCCGCGTTGGTGGACTTGGTGAAGCAGCCCAGACCCTGCTCCTTGTTCAGCCACTGGTCAACGGCGGTTTTCCCGTACTCCACGGTGACGGTGTGGTATCCCAATTCCATAGTCCAATAGGAATCGTCAGTGGGAGATTCCAGAATGACATACTTTCCGGGAGCCAGATTGGAAATGCGGATGATGCCGGTTTCATCCGTGGTAAAGGGAGAGCCGGGAATTTCCTCGCCGTCCTTTTTCACGATGAATTTCCAGCCATCCAGATGGTTGCCGGTGTTAGTGGACTTCCGGATTTCCAGCGCGCCTACGGCCAGCTTGTTGTAAAAGCTGACAGTTGCGGTAGCACCGTTGGACACTGAGACTTTCTGTGGATTGTCTCCGGAGCAGGTGTAGCGGGAGGAAATACTGCTGTCGCTATGTCCAAGCTCCTTGACATAGTAAGTTCCGGCGTTCAGCCCGGTGATGCTGATTTTACCGCTGCTGTCCGTCGTATGGGGGCCGGATACCAGCGTGGTGCAGGCAGCGTTGGAATACACGCCGAAGCGCCAGCCGGACAAATTCTGGCCGTCCTCTGTGGTTTTTACCAGGGCAATGGCACCGGGGTCCGGGGCGTTGATCTTGAAGTAGGCCCGCAGCGTTTCCACCTGTGGAGAATACAGCTTAACGCAGGTCTGGTAGGTACTGCTGGCGCTGTAGTAAATGGACACGGTGGAGTTTCCCGCGGAGGGTAGGCTTCTGGTGGCGCTGAACACCGTAGAGGGAGAAATAGTGCCGGTTTTGGTGATGGTCAGGGTATTGCCGGACTTAGAGAACGAGGCACCGCTTCCGTTGGTGAAAGAGAAGTTACTCAAAACGCCGTTGGAATCCGTGACGCTTACCTGGTTTCCGCTCATGGTGATGGTGGGAGCAGAGCCGGAGGAACGGCTGGTAAAGCTGGGGATTTTCATAGCGCTTTGGACGCTGGAAACGATGCTGTTGTACTTATCCGCAAAGCCGGAGACATTGGCCACGCCCGCGTTGTAGAACACATCGCCGCTGGAATAGCCATTGGAGCTTTTGCGGTTAAAGGTGCTGGCATCCCGCAGACCCGTGACGATCTCGTAAATGAGAAACTGAGTGGCGATTCGGGTGGATACATTGGGGTTGTTGGCCATGGCTGTGGTTTTGACGCTGTAGTTGCTGTTCCACAGCTGCTTGGAGTACAGCAGGGTCAGAGCGATGGCCTGCCGGTAGGAGCTGGGCATAGCGTACCAGACGTTGCTGCCTCTGGAGCTGCCGCTGCCGGATACGCCTAAATCCTGGTCCATGTAGTTGCCGGAGGTGCTGGCGGCGTAGTTCTTGCAGGGCTCGATACAGTAGATGGGGTCGTCCTCATAGGGCGTGTTGTTGTATCTGGCGAAGTGCCAGCCCAGATTTTTAATGTAAGCTGTCTTGGCAGTGTCCGTACCGTTAGGCTGATAGGTCACGGAAATCTGGCTGCTCAGCACCGTAGTGTAGTTTGGACTAGCCTGATCAAACAGGAGAACATTGGAGACGGTGGAGGCGTAGGTGGAGATGTTGTCGGGTAACAGCCGGTCATCCTCCGTGTCATCTTCCACCGGGTCGGCTTCCGGCTCTGTGGCCTCCGTTGTTGCTGTAGGCTCCGTTGGTTCTGACGGCGGCTCTGTGGATTCTGAGGGAACTGTCGCTTCGGGTGGAGCTGTTGTCTCTTCCGTTGGCTCCGCTGCATCCTCAGATACATCCGTTGGCTTTGCTTCATCCGCAAAGGCATAAGGCACCAGCCCTGCCAGCAGCACGGCCACCAGAAACAGGCAGAACCCTCGTTTCATGATTTTTCGCATTGCATTTTCCTTTCCATAAAAAATCACCCGCCGATTCTGGCAGGTGTCTACGTTTCTTTCAGCTGGTACAGCTGGTTATACACTATAAGGGGGAGTGTGAGGGGGAGGGGAACGACACCCTGGAGCCATTATCTGTCACGCTCCTTCTGCCGGACCTGATACCGGTGGTAATACTCCAGGGCTTTGATGACGTAGTCCTCCGTCTGCTTGGCGGTGAAGTTTTTTGGAATGAAAGGTTTCAGCCGTTCCGATTGGAAGCTGATTTTCTCCCGCTGGTTGGGCTTCTGCTCGCACATGATGGAGAGAATCACGTCGGCGTTGAGCCTACCGTTCTGGGAAAATTCTTTCATCTTCAGGGCCTGAGCCAGGGACGGCGTAGACTGCTCGGAACTGATGGAATCCAGCAAGCTGTTCTGTTCTTCCTCGGTCAGATAGGAAAGCTCCACGGCGGGCCGGAAAGCGATTTTTCCGGTATCCACCAGGTCAAGCAGAGGCGGGATGAGGTTGGTAAGACGGATATACCGCCGTACCTGATCTTTGCTTTCACCAACCTGTTCTCCAAGTTCAACGTCAGATCGACCTTGCGGGGAATTAGTCGCCACTGGCGACGCATTCTCTTTGGAGGGTCTGCCTACTTGTCGTTTCATAGCTTCCAGCCGCATTTTGTAGGAAAACGCCTTTTCGCTGGGCAGGATGGTGGTGCGCTGTAAATTGCTTTCCACCATAAGAATAATGGCCTCGTCTCTGGAAAGTTCCTTGATTTCCGCTTTGACGGTGGTCAGCCCCGCCAGCTCGCAGGCTTTCGTCCTGCGGTGGCCGGAGACGATTTCATACCGCCCGTCCGGCTTCTGCCGCAGCGTGACCGGGGTGATGATGCCCCGCTCCTTAATGCTCTCCACCAGCTGATCCATGTCCTCGTCCAACCGGACGTGAAAGGGATGATCCGGAAATTCGTCGATTTCCGAAAGGGGAATTTCGTGGATTTTGGGGAGCTTGGATTCCGCCCGCTCCTTGTCATCCATGAACAATTCATCTAGCCCCGTCAGGCCGAGATCGATTTGTTTCTTTGCCAAGTTCGGCTACCTCCTTTGTCAAGTTTGCGTAGGCCTGGGCCACCCGGCTTTTGGGGTCAAAGGCGAAAATGCTTTTTCCCTCGCCGGAGGCTTCGGCGGCTCGGACAGAGCGGGGGATTTCCGTGTCGAATACCCGGACGCTGCCGCCCAATGTGGAGCGCAGGGAGGCGATAATGCTTTTGGCATTGTTGGTTCGCCCGTCCACCATGGTCATAAGGATTCCGTCGATTTTCAGTTTCGGATTGATCTGCCGCCGCACTCTGCTGATGGTACGGATGAGCAGATTCAGACCCTTTGTAGAAAGAAAGTCCGGTGCGGACGGGATGATCACGCTGTCGGCGGCAACCAGGGCATTGACGGACATCAGCCCCAAGGACGGCATACAGTCAATGAGAATGTAGTCGTAGTTCTCTTTCACTCGGCTGAGAACGGATTTCAGCACCTGCTCCCGGGACATGGCATTGAACAGACTCATTTCCACGCCGGACAGTTCAATGTTCGCAGGAAGCAAATCGACCCCCTCGCTGCTGTGAATAATGCCTTCTTCCCAGGGAACGGATTCATCCCGGATTTCGGCCTGCATGGCAGTAGCCAGCGTGGTGTCCAGATCATCGTCGGCATTGCGAATACCAAGACTGATGGTCAAACTGTGCTGGGGGTCATCGTCTACCAGCAGCACCCGGTTTCCGGCTTGCGCAAGACCGACACCCAGATTGACGGTGGAAGTGGTTTTTCCAACACCTCCCTTCTGATTGACAATGGCAATGGTTTTGCAGTGATTCATTTTGTACCTCCTATTGTTATTTTGCTTGTTTTTCTGCTCCACCAAAACACAGAAAATGTTTCTGCGCTTTGGTCGGTGCATTTCATTCGGCCTCGCCCCCTAAACACACAAAGGGAAATCATCTGACGCTCGAGAGCGAATCGAGTCCATGGGCCTTCCACCCCTGCCGGGTCCTCCGCCAGCTCCGTAGAGAAGTATCATTGTCCTATCTGAACCATCGTCGCCTTGTTGGTGGCAATCCAACATTGGAGACAGCATTTCTCGCTCAGCACCTTAGCTTCAGCCCTTGCGGGCTTCTTCGCTTTGTACCCCTTATGGGGCAGGTGGTCACAGCGTACTGTCCTCCCGGCTCCGGTCCAGAAGAATGTATCAGATGAATGAGTATGAAGTTTTCAACGACTCATGAAAGATTTTCACAGCTGTGAATGAAAATAAAGCAGGTGCGTCGGATCGTGGTATCTGCTATACTGGATATAGCAGGCGAAGTCCGGTTGCACCTTGGCGGAAATGCCACCCCGTTTTTCAACGTGGACGAATTGCCCAAGAGAACAGCAGTTTGTTGCGCCACGGAAGTGGAGAGCACGAGTAGCAAGATTCGGAAACCCACCCGGGCAATTCCCAAGCCTGCAATACGACAGGAGGGGATCTCATGCAAGATATTTTGACCTGTGTCATGGGACTGGACGTTCATCGGGATATCATTGTTGCCTGTCTGGTCAGAGGTGCTGTGGATGCCGAGCCGGAGGCTGAGACACGCACCTTCAGTACGCTCATCCCGGAAATGCAGAAGCTGCGGGATTGGGTCATCGAAGCCGAATGTCGGAACATTGCCATGGAAAGTACCGGAATCTACTGGCAGCCCATTTACGAGATGCTGGAATCCTGTTTTGACGGGGAAATCAGCATCCTGGTCGTGAATGCCCGACATATGAAAAATGTACCAGGCCGCAAGACTGACATGAAGGATGCTCAGTGGATCGCCACGCTGCTTCGAGCCGGATTGCTCAAAGGCAGCTTTATCCCGGATAAGACATTCCGGGAACTGCGGCATCTGACACGGTATCGTAAGAGTGTTGTCCACGACATTACGGCCCAGAAGAACCGCATTGATAAGTTCCTGCAGAGTTCTGGGTTCCGCTTCACTGCGTTCCTATCGGACACCTTTGGGGCTTCCGGAAGAAACATCATCAGACATCTTATTGAGCATGGCAGCATTGACCGTGAAGCGTTGGATAAGTGCTTGAAGACCAAAACCAGAAA
>ERZ773192.326-NODE-326-length-61689-cov-39.199630_pt1 | contig 61689 bp, 54 predicted proteins | sample MGYA00581010_ERZ773192 | MGnify/ENA primary metagenome ERZ773192 (study PRJEB29015, sample SAMEA2737741) | human gut metagenome | biome: human gut; feature: human-associated habitat; material: faeces | place: China | collected 2012 ...
AGGTGGAATGCCTGTCTGGTAAGGTCTAACCAACCGCCAGTAGCGAGTCTTGGGTGACTGCCAGTAATGGTAGTTGCTAAGCGTAGACAGCGAGAAAATAGAGAGTGTGATTGAGCCTCGAAATTTGACATTTAGAAGGCTGACGTTCTAATTCCGACGGAAAGCAATACAAATCAATTCGCATTGGTGAGAAATGGTTTGCTTCTACGGGGTCAAAGAGCACTTTATGTTTTACATTGTGATTATTCAGTCAACTGGGGAGAGCCTATTGTTTCTTGCCATTGCAAGTATGGCAAACAACTGCAAAATAGGAGAATGTCAAAAGAACAGTAGGCAGTCGGATAGCTTCATAGTACTGAAAAAGTTGTGTAATGCCAACGGAGGAAAGGGAGCTACATAATAATGGTCTTTCTGAGGACACATCAACCGTACTCAGGGACGGAGGTATTGATGGAAACGAAATTAGAAAGAATAGCAGAAATATCGGCAAATTCGCCGAGACCAGAGTTCACATCGTTGTATCATCTAATCAATAAAGAAATGCTTTTGCAATGTCACAAAGAATTAGACGGAAACAAAGCAGTCGGTGTTGATGAGATTACTAAGAAAGAGTACGAGAGAAATCTGGAGCAAAACATAGATGACTTGGTAGAAAGACTGAAAAGAAAATCATACAAACCACAGCCATCAATTAGGGTATATATCCCTAAAAGCAATGGAAAACTTCGACCATTAGGAATTGCGTGCTATGAGGACAAAATAGTCCAATTAGCATTAAAGAAGATATTGGAAGCTATCTATGAACCGAGATTTCTGAACTGCATGTACGGATTCAGACCAAACCGAGGATGTCATAACGCAATAAAAGAACTGTATAAGAGATTAAACAACACGAAAATCTGCTATATTGTGGATGCTGACATCAAAGGATTCTTCGACCATATGAAGCATGAATGGATTATCAAGTTTCTCAAACTTTATATTAAAGACCCCAATATAATTGGTCTTGTCAAGAAGTATCTTAAAGTGGGAGTGCTGGATAATGGTGAACTTATGGTGAATGAAGAAGGTTCAGCTCAAGGAAATATCATAAGTCCAATCCTAGCAAACATATATATGCACAATGTATTGACACTATGGTATAAGTTTATTATTACCAAAGAATGCAAGGGAGATAACTTTCTAATTGTATATGCAGATGATTTTGTTGCAGGATTTCAATACAAATGGGAAGCTGAAAACTACTATAAGCTTCTAAAAGAACGAATGGAAAAGTTCGGTTTGCAATTAGAGGAAAGTAAAAGCCGTCTATTGCAAAGTGGCGCTTACATTGCGAGGGCGAAGCAAAAGAGCGGTGAGTCTACCAGATTAGAGACATTTGATTTCTTGGGATTCACATTCTACTGTGGACGTTCACGCAAAGGCATGCCGTACATAATGCCAAAGACAAGCTCTAAGAAATTCAGACAGAAAATCCGAGACATTAAAGTATGGCTATATGCGAATAGAGACCAATCGTTGAAGAAACTAATGGGAATGCTTAATCTGAAGTTAGTCGGTCACTATAGATACTATGGCATCAGCTTTAATGGCAGAATGATTTCAAATTACAAACAGCAAGTCAGAGAGCTTCTGTTTAAGGTGCTGAATAGACGAAGTGACAGAAAGAGCTACACAAGAGAAGGATTCATTGAAATGCTGAAATACTATCCATTGGCATTGCCAAAGATATATGTCAGCCTGTTTTGATACTGTAAATATTATTATGAAGAGCCGTATGCGGGAAAGCCGCACGTACGGTTCTGTGAGGGGCTTACATTGTGAGGTGTAAGTCTACTCGACTGTGGAGGTACCTACATTGAGGGAAAATGAAAAGTACTATAAGTTATATAGTTTAAAGGAAAATAAACTATTTAGTAAATTTGGTGATAAAAAATATATTGAGTTAAATAAAGAATATTATGCGCAAGACCCACACTATAAACTTTGTTTTGCCGATATAAATCATATACTGGATTATATAGATGAGCATGGAGTAATTGTTTGTGATGTTAAACCTGTGGGTAAGGTTATAGACAGTATACTCCCTTCAAAAGTAGAATCGGAATGTGCGTGTATAATTCCTAGTAATCCTAGATCCATTTATTCGCCTGAATTCATACAAGAACTAATTAACTATGGGAATGATGATGCTTGGTCACATTTATCGGATGAGTCATATGTAATAGGAACAATAGAACACTCTAAAGGAGAAATGTGTAATGATGTAAATCTGAGTTATGAATTAAGTGAAGCATTACATCTATTATTATTAGACATTTATGATAATGACAGTTTAAATAAATGGTTTGAGGATAGAAGAGCAGGATTTAATTACAATAATATCTTAAAAAAGATAAAAAGTGATCGAATTAGTCGGAAAATAGTAATTGATGCATGGAATGTGTATGCTCCGTGTAAAAAAAGTAAATTAATGAAAATAGTCAGCTTTTTTTCTTGCTAATATATTTAGTAGAATTATTTTTCATCCATATCATTTGGCAAAACAGATGGACAATGAAATTAGTTGTAATGTAGCTTTGCTTCATGATGTTGTATGAAGATACAAGTAAAACTTTTGTTGGTTTAGAGAAAAAGTTCCCTAAACAGGTAGTTGAGATAGTACAGATATTAACACATGATGAGAAGTTAATTAAATAAGAATAATTAAAGAAAATCCAATTGTTACAAAAGTTAAGTTGGAGGATTTACAACACAATTCAAAGAAGCAATGAGTATAGGTTCAAATCTGACCCAAGAATAATTGTTATATTTGGAAAGAAAAGTTTGCAAAGGCAAAAGAAATACTAATATGGGTTAATTGTTATTTATAAAGTTCCAATATGAAAAGTATTATGGAAAAGTTATATATTCTGATGCTAAAATTTGGTTATGAAAGCAAAATAGTTTAAATGAGAAATGTCAGTTTATCAAGTAACTTTGCGGATTTCCGCTGGGCTTACATTCATTGTGGTACTGACATCTGAGAATCCTAACAGTTCATGAATATCTTTCGGAGCTGCTCTATTCGAGCATTGCGCAGAATGTGTGTCAGTGTATCTCCAAAATCAACAATCTTTACTTTTTCCTCTTGGTCGGTCTGATGATGTTCTTATGCCTTGAACCATCATAGTGGATATTGCGTCTGATTGTAAGGCCCTGTTCTTCAAGATATACCTCCTGTCATGCAAGACCACAGGCTTCACCGATACGAAGTCTAGCATAATAAGCTCTCTGGCTTGGAAGTATTGCTGGTGGTTGTAATCCTGTAGAAAGTTAATCAGTCTTTCATAATCCTCTCGTGGAATTGGCTGTATGTCGCCATCCATGTCATCATCAAAAAACAAGTTAACTTCATCCGTCTGGTATTTTAGTTTAATATACTGCATGGGATTAACAGTGATATATTGATTTGGTGATAATAAAAATCGGAATTACTGCTGTAATACTTCGGAGAAAGAACGAGTGTAATCTTTGCAGTAACCTTTTCTTTCTGAATCATCAGGATAGGTACCACAAAAGGAAAGCGGATCAAATAGGATGGTAAATGTTCAAGTGTTACATTTTTCAGCTTTCTTTCCGAAATTGGATGTTTTGATATTGGAAATAACACAGAGTTAATTTTGGACTATATTGTTGTTGAGGGTACAGGTCTTTAAGTTTTCCTCTGCCAATATATCAAGTGATTTTATAACTGTAGTATTTTCTGATTTTGTAATGCATTTTTACTTTTGTAGTCATTCATTGACTGACGGAGTAGATGTAGGAAGAACTCAACTAGAAAGACAGGACTATCAGAAAATTGAAAGTGTAGCTCGACGAATCGCTGACATTGAACGAGGAGTTAAATAGCAAGAATAAAGTAGAGAACATTCAAGCATTAAAGAACGACTTGAGGAAAACAAAAGAATTGTTGCAGAGTGATAAAGAGAAAACGCGCACCGTTCAAACCATGATAGATTTATGTCGATATAATCAGAGACAGGAATGTGATTTTATGTACTCTCCCATCAGAAAAAAGTAGAGATACTGGTTGAAGAGCCAGTGCTCTATCAAAAGTGTGGAAATTGTAACTGAACAACTTATCTGAAATCTGAGGAAAAGTATGATATACGGCGGAAAAATGATAGGCAGATAGGAACACACCTGCATAGCAGGTGGTTTATTTTTATTGCCGATACAACAAAAATGCAATCTATGATTTTTTACAGATTGCATTTTATCGAATTTTTACTATGAGTTATTTGCCATAACGCGAATTTTTGCTATGACTTTTTTGCATTAACCCGACTGTTTTACTATGAGTTGTTCTTGCAAATTTGCTTTACATTTTCGTTCCATGGTGAAAGACTTTCCAATTGTTCGTCTGTCATCTTTTCATCTGGTCTTGATTTCAATAAGAATTCAAGATATTTGTATGGATTAATTCCATTAGCTCTTGCTGTTCCTAATAGTGAGAATACCATCATGCTTGCATCTGCGCCATCAGTTGTATCATAGAACATCCAGTTTTTCCGGTTATGTGCTCTTAACATATTTCAAGAAAAATGTCATAGTTACCTTATTAATCGTAAAGGAGGTAGCTTATGAACCTAAAAATCATTCACAACTTCAAGAAATTTCTTGAAAACAGGGGATATTCTCCACAAACAATTCATACTTATATGAAAGCGTTAGAACAAGCACCAGATTCATGGAATGTAACAGAAACACAACTTTTGTATGAGCACATAAATTATACCCTGACCGATAACAATCAAACTTTTAGTCCGTCCACCAGACACAACATAGGACCTGCTTCAAGTTTATTGTTTCAGATGCAAACTGGTGAAGTCTTTAGAAATTATGATAGAAACCAGAAATATAAAACAACAAGACATAAGGAATTGCTGGAAGAATTCTTCAAATATTCTACTGAATTCAAACACATCACTAACTATGGTATTTCCCTGAAGGTGTATGGATTCTGTACCTGGATCAGGAGAGCGAAATGAGAACATCGAGTTACCTGATTATGAAGAGACTGCCAAGCTTATGGCCACTCGCAAAAATATGACACTCATGTGCATGGATAATTCGCCATCAATTCTTCGCAAAGATGGATTTGAGTTCCCTTATGATAAGTACAAAGACAAGATATATAAGGATATGGAACAAATGTCAAAATACTGTGGATTAGATGATCGGAGAGAAACAATACTTCCTAAAGATTCTCATAAACCAGATATGAATGTTTCCACAACCACTGAATTACCGTTCGATACAGACAAGGCAAAGCTGTTTGGTTCATCCAGCGAAAAATCAAAAACACCATTTCCAGGATAGATGAGCCTTTTTGGTGATATGGAAGACGACAGAACCCCTGAACTTGTAGAAGCTGAAGACATAGAAGTAGCAGTTCATAAAAGTCCCTGTAAGAAAAAGGCAATATATGATGAGATGTTTGGCTCTCTTCCTGTAAGACAGGTTAAACTGGATAATCTTAAGCTGGAAGAACTTATATGTGCTAATTGTGGAGATAAGATGGTTGCCATAGGTACAGAAGTGGTATTTCATCCTGCTACACTTGAGCGTATTGAATATATAGCAACCACATATGAATGTCCATCATGTAAACTGACGGAGAATCCATATTTTATAAAAGATAATGATGCAAAGACACTGGTTCCACACAGTTATGTTTCTGCCAGTCTTGCAACATATGTGATGTATTCCAAATTCATTAATGCAATGCCATACCACAGACATGAAAAAGATTTCACAAATCCGGCAGTACAGGGAATACTCTATGTGGGATTATGTAGCGCTTACAAAAAACAAAGAACCATACATATCGGTTACCCGTTCATCAGGTACAGCAATGAACATGTAAATGATTTTTATTTGCGAAAAAAAACAAATGATAAACTCATAATGTAAGCAAAAGTTATTAGATAGGAGACCAATTATGAAGAAGAACATCGACAAGTTGAGAGAAGAAATTATTAGAAAAGGGGAGGTGAAAAAATGTGTAAGAGTGTGACATTAAAAAATTCATATATGGTGATTGCTAGAAAAAATGGGAGAAGCTTGGATTATTATATCAAAGGAGCAGATAAGCGTGAGTATTATTTATTTACCAAAGACTTTGCTATTAGGTGTTATCAGAAATGTAAGTCTGGGATACCGATTAATAACCTTCTTCATGACAAAAACAAGGATACAGCCTATATGAAAATGATAAAGAAACTAAAATTTATGCTGCCGTATTTTATGGAATATTATGATCTTGAAGTAGCTTGACAGAAACAATATGATAGAGTTTGGAAAGGAGATTTTATTATGATATTTGGATTGGGCTTATTGGGAAGTGCATTTACAGGTGTGATTGGTTCAGCTGCAAAAGTAGCGGTACCAACTGCATTTGGTGGATTGGCTATTGGAAGTAGTATTGTTAGAAATAACAGCACCTTGTTATCGGAAGATGTTGGGGGCACAATTGGAAGTACAATTGTCAGGGATGAGACAGAGGATATTTCAAAGAAACTGGTAGGAGATGTGGTTACAAGTGTAGTTGCATATAATCAGGAAAAGGAAATAAATGAAATTAAGGAAAATGCAGATAGAAAAATACAGGAGATAAATAATCTGGTAGCGCAGACAAATACTGCTGTTTCTGGAAAAATTAAAGAAACAAATGATATAAATAAATATGTGTATGAAAATGCATTAATTCCAGCAGCAAATATTATTCGCCAGATGAATGTATATGGGGTTTCAGGTAATAAATCAGTTATTGATGATGTTAGATTACTGGATAATTTTGAACTATCAATAGAAAAATGTAAATTTCATGCAGGCTTTTGGGGTGGATTGGCTATGTTTTGTAGCGCTACATCCCCATTTTCAAGTATGGGGTTTGGAGCAGGTTATTGTTTCGGACTGTATAGTGAGAAGAAGAAAGCTGAGAGTGAATTAGCGAAAATAGAGATAGAATGTGAAAAAGCCAAAATTGAATGTACAAAAAGACAGAATGTTGTAAATACGCTTGATATGACAAATAAGGTTGTTTTACAATTGAACAACCTTTTGGCGGCACTCTATATGAATACCGAGATGGTTATAAATGCCAGGGGTTATAATTCTTATTATTGGAATGAGAATGAAAAAGATTTAGTGCGTTCTTTTTGCAATGTCGCTTTTGCTCTTGCTGAAATTGTAAGTACAGAAGTATTAACACAGAGTGGAGATGTGCAGGATCAGTATGTGAATACAGTTAATGATAAAAGAAAACTGCTCTCTTAGGAGGTGAAAATGTATGGGATATTCATATGAGAATGATGAGGAGTCAGAAGAAAAAGTTGTTGATGGATATGTGTTTAGAAATGTTAAACCATCTGAATACAGACCACAATATGATGCCAAGACACATAGAAAAATGTATGATGATCCATCAAAAAGAGTAAATTATAAGAACAAACAGTTCGGAAACAAAAATACAGTTGAAGATGTCTATACACAAAGTCTGTTACATAAAAATGCGAATGCAGCAGATAGGAAATACGGAACAGATATGTCCAATAGACATAAAACTCAAGTAGACCATACGACTCCAATAGCGGTTGTATATGACAAAATGAGGGCAAATCCTTTTGTTGATAATGAATCAATAAAAAAGGTTGCAAATGATGAGGCTAATTATCAACTTACGAGTGGGAAATTTAATCAGTCAAAAGGTTCTAAAACCAATTCTCAATATGTTAAAGGTAATAATATTTCCGGTGAAGAAAGAAAAAAATTATTATCTGAACAGAGAAAATCCGAAAATGCAATATATAAGGGTATATGTCAGGAAACCATCAAAGGTATGAATCAGACAGGTATGACTTCAGCTAAGTATGGAGGTGCGGCAGGTGCTGTAGCATCAGGTATTTATAATATTGAGGCAATCGCAAATGGTAATAAGGATATACTGGAGGCTGTAGTAGATGTAGGACTTGATACAATTAAGTCAGCATCTAATGCGTATGTAAATTCAATTATGGTGAAAAACTGCGAGTGGGGCATGACATATGTTGCAGATACCATAGAGAAGAAAACTACGAAAACAGCACTGGAAAAAATGGGAAGTAAAGTAAGCTCTAAAATACTAAATCTCGCAAAATCGGATTCTTTAGGAATGGTAGTTTCCATTGCGCAGGATACGGGAAAGTTGATGAAATTATACTTACAGGGGAAAATATCTGCGGATGAGTTATTGGAATCATTAAGTCAACAGGCAGTAAGTATGTCAGTTTCTATTTGTATGGGTAGTATGGGAGGTATTATAGGAGGTGCGCTGGCAGGACTTCCAGGAGTATTTGTAGGAGATGTTATTGGCAGTGTTGTTGGTGGTATTTTAGGTTCACAGATTTATAAGGAAATAACATTTGCATTCAAAGCGGATGAATATATAGGCATGTATAAGGGTATTGCAGATAAACTTGAAGAATATAACAAGACAATTGACAGAATATATAACTATATGGATTCGTATAAAGCTGATGTTATTAGAAATTCATTTTTGGGAATGAGAGATGCAATTCTGAATAATAATGTCAATAAATTTTCCGACTCTTTGGATAATTTATGTAGATTATATGGAACAAGGATATCCTACAGCAACAATGATGATTTTGATGCTTTCTGGAACGATACTAGTGTTAAAAAGGAATGGAGAATATCTTTTTGATGATTGTAACGAGGTAAAATGATGATGAGAAAACAAAATGATGAACCAGATATTGAAGAAGACAGTGATGAATATGTTATGTTAAAGGTACCATATATATTTCATATTAAATATAATTCTATGGCAATATGGGACAAATTACCAGATGAAGAAAGGGCTAATTATAATAATTTTGAGGAGTTTTATAGAGAGAATATATCATTAAAGTGGGGAACAATAGGTTATCTTATAGGAACAATATTAATGATTTTACTTAGTATTATACTTTGGCTATATATAATTTATATGATAACAGGATTTAATATTTTTTCTTTATTTATGTGAGCATATACTGTGAAATTTATAAGTGGATTGAGAAAGCTTAGGCAATTTTGTCAGGTTTAATGTTAACATTATTAATGGAAGTTATAAATAATTATAGATGAAATGCAGAGCCTAGAAGAATGAAATTCTTCTGGGCTTTTAACTTATGGTATTATTTGGGATTCAGCAATTGAAGTTTTTAATGTTTTTTTGTAATATATTATTATAATATTGATTCGTGAAAATAAGATATAGATACGAAAATATGTAAACAATTATTATTTCAAGATAAAAGAGTAATGTAATGTATGGAGGAAAAATGAATGATAATTGAAAGTGGAAATACTACATTGCTAGTTGAAGACCAGATAAGAAGCATGGAGAATACTATTATTGATAATGATAATGTAACTGATATCGTAGCTTTTTTATCAGACATTGCTAGTCAGAATATGTTTGAGAGAGGAGTTCAAAAATACACGAAAGAAAAAGGTTATACAGATGTGTTGTTGTGCGGTAAGGAATTGTCGAAGTTAGTTCAGAATTTATTTTCAAAGAATAATGTTGTGAAAGCGGAAGACGGTAAAAAAGAAATATTCGTAAGTAGACAGACAATTACGAATTGGTTTGTGAAAGGTGCTCCTGATGATAAAGTAAATACAAGGGATAATGTATTTGCTTTATGTTTTGCACTGAAGTTATCTATCAAAGAAACAATTGAGTTTTTCCTAAAGTACTATCAGGTAATACCATTTAATCTTCGAAGATTAGAGGAATGCGTATATTATTATTGCTTAAGTAATGGCAGAACATTTATAGATGCACGGTCCATAATCGGAAAGTTGAAAGGTGAAATAAAGGTGAAATCAGTAGCCAATTATAAAATTCAAAATGAGGATTATACAAAATTTGCTTTAGATGTTTTGCCCGAGAAAAGAAATGATGCAGAATTTGAAATGTTTGTAAAAGAGAACTTATCATATTTTGATACTATAAACGAAGGAGCTATTAGAAAAGTTGAAGCAGAGTATAATGAGTCGAAAAAAATGATCTCAAAAGATGCTCAGGCAATGTACGAGTTAATAAAGTACAATAGAAGTTTGAATGGTGATTCAGCTGATAAGTTATATGATGATATATATGATAATATAAGCAAAATCAGAACTGGAGACGCAGTAAATGTAAAATCTGTACTGGAATATATAACTGGGATTAGTCATTATCAATTGGCAAAGGAAGATACAAAGAATAAGAATAAACTTAAGCAAATTAATACTTTATTAAAAAAAATGCCTCAAAAGATTCGCGTTAATTTACCAGATGAACAGAGGGTTGGAAGCATACTAAACAGGGATCCAGATAAGAAACATAATGCAGATTCAATAAGAAAAAGTCTTATACTTTTCAAATTTTTTAATTATTACATGCAATTATCTATATCGTCGAATGAGTTAAATGATATTGTTTATAATTCGAATAATTTTTATATGGATGCCTGTGAAGATTTTATTCAAGAAATGAATACATGTCTGGCAAGCTGTGGTTATTTTGAGTTGTATGCTCGAAATCCATATGACTGTATGTTTTTAATAAGTGCAAGACAGGAAGATCCTATATTTGCATTGCAAACTATTATTGATAGTTATTTGGATTTTTCAGAATGATAAGGGTTGAGGAATATGAGAACAATATTATCAAAAGGTGAGAGAATAAAAATAGGGACAGATATATTTCAGATTGTAGAGCTAATTGGATGTGGTAGTTCATGTATTGCGTATAAGGTAAAGAATGAAAATGAACTTGATAATAGTTTTTATGTATTAAAAGAATTTTATCCAAAGAATATCAATTTAAAAAGGGAAAAAAGTCAAGAATTGATTCCAATTAATGATGAAAGTAAGTTGTTGTTTGATAATGGAGAAAAAGAATATGTTGCTTCTGTAAAACAGCAAATATTTATTCGAAATAATATTGAAGAAACTATTAATTTCACAATAGGTGCAAGGATTGCGTATGCTAATAATACATGTTATATAATAGAACCATTATATAATGGTTGTACTTATGATGTGGTTATAGAAGATAATATTATAGATACAATGAAACATATTAAAGCGATATGTAAGATTATGAAGGTCTATCACGATAATGGATATTTACATTTAGATATTAAGCCAAGTAATATTTTTGTGATTCCTGAGACAAGTGAGTTTGTATTATTAGTTGATTTAGATAGTTTAGTTCCAATTGATAAAATTCAAGAATATCCAGTTAGAAGTTCAAATAATTGGGCAGCCTCAGAGCTTGTAAGAAATAATAAAAAGAATATATCTAAAAGAACAGATATTTTTTCTATTGCGGAAGTATTGTTTTATAAATTATTTAATAGACATTCATTGGATTCAGAAAGAAGACCTTTTTCCACATATGATTTTACAGAAGTTGAAATGGTACATCACTGTAATCCTAAGGTGTCTGATAAACTTGGAGAGTTATTTAGGCATACATTGTGTTTTAATCCGGAAAGAAGATATTATGATTTATCTTTTTTGTTAGATGTAATAGATGATATTATTGCAACTGCAATGAATGAGAATTATTTAATATCAGATAATTGTATTGTTAGAGATGATTTTGTTGGAAGAGAAAAAGATATAAGTGATATTAACAGAATTATATCTAAAGAGAAAATTCTCTATATAACTGGAATGGGTGGAATTGGTAAAACAGAGTTAGTTAGAAATTACCTTGCAATTACCAAGAAATTTAATACAGTTATTTTTTGTAGATATGAATCCGGTTGGTTGAATTTAATTTCACATGGTATGTCAAGACATATTGCAAATTTTATATATTCAGAAGAAGATGAAGAAATTACATATAATCGTGTCATGAATATATTAAGAAAAGAATGCAACGAAAATGTATTGATAGTGTTTGATAATGTGCCTGATAGAGCTTTTGTTAATAGCGAGGCTATTCGATATAGAGAAATATTGGAATTAAGTGCAAAATTTATTGTTACAACGCGTAATAATATTTCTAATTACCCAGAATTAAAGGTACTTCCGTTAAAAGAAAAAGAGCAAATTGAAATATTTGAGAAGAATTGGAATTGTCTGATATCGAGAGAAGAATATGATAATATACATAAATTAATAGAATTGGTTTTAGGAAATACATTGGCGATAGAATTACTGGCCAAGATGTCTAAACGTGTGGGATTAGAGAGAATTATACAACAGCTGGAAGAAAAAGGTTTTGTAGGAACTGGTCGCATTGTTTCAATTGATAAAGATCAAGTGGTAACAAGAAAGACAGCGTATGAGCATATCAAAGCTTTATTCACAATATCTGACTTAACAGTTGAACAGCAGAGGATTATATTGTTTTTAGCTTTATGTCCAATAGAAGGCATTAGTTCTACACGGCTAGTCAATATATTAAATTATAATGATACGGAGATAGATATTTTATTAGAGCAAGGGTGGGTTAATGAAAATGATGATCATATTAGCGTGCATCCATTAATTTCAGAGGTTGCTATTAATGAAATTGGAAATGTGATATGTTTAGAAAAACAGTTCTCAGAGTTGGAAGAAATAATTAAGAAAAATTGTGATAGAATTCAAGGCAAAGATGAGAATAATTTATTATTATGGAGCATTTTTAATAAATATAAAAATATAGGATGTAATTCAAAAAATTTCTTGAGCTTGTTAATGCTAGATAACGAAACTACTCCGCTGGATTCAAATAAGTTGCCAGTAATTTATAAATATTGTATAGATGTAATGGAAAATACAGTAGAAATTAATACGGAATCATTGGTTAGAGGATATCTGAATTATGCAGAGTCACAATATCAAGTAGTAGGAGATTTAGAGTCTGCGATGTTTTATTTAGATAAAGCATACAATTTGGCAAATAATTGCGAATTAGAAGATAAAGAGTGGTATTTAGCATGCATTGCTCTCACAAAGGCGGAGATATATTATGAATTTCATAATATTGATGATGGTTATAAATCATGTGAAACAGCATTGGGATATGTAGATTTGTATTCTGGAGATGATTATAAGAAAAATAAATTATATGCGAATTTATATGATGTATTAGGAGGATTAGAAACTATAACTTGTGCGGATTTTAAAAAAGCTCTCGATTATCATTTGAAATCATATCAATATTTTTCTAGATGTGAAGGGGAGATAGGAGCTGGTTTAAAAATTGAACTTTCAAATATAGGGTGGAACTATTTATATTTAGGAGAATTTAGTAAAGCTGAGGAATACATTGTAAAATCTATAGAGATGGGTGATATGATTTACGGAAAAAATTCTATTGAGCAGTTGACCACTTGGAGTAATTATGCGGTGCTATTGCGAAAAATAGGAAGGTATGCCGAAGCTAAAGATATACATGAAAGAGCATTAAAAAGTTCTTATGAGTATTATGGATATGATAATAAAAATACTGCAAATCAATATGCTTATTTGGCTATGGATTTGTGTCTTTTGAAAGACTATGAAAATTGTGAGATAATGTTAAATAATGCTATTAGTATTTATGATAGATTATTTGATATACATTATTCCAACAAAATACGTGCAATCTGGACAATAGCTGATATATATTTTTCGTACAGTGAATATAATAAAGCGATGAAACATTATAAAGCACTTCTTCCTCTGATAAGAGATATTTGTGAATCAGATGGAAATCATAAAAGTTTAGGTAATATATATAATGATATAGCAAAAACATACAAGAAAACATGCGATCTGAACTGTGCTAATGTTTTTTTCGAGAAAGCACTGAAAGAGTATAAAGAAACAGATGCAAAAGAGGAAATAGAGCAGGTAACAAATTCTATGTTGGAGTTATAATATTTATGTCGTTTAAGACACTTTATATTTATACTCTGAATTACTATCAAATTATTGACAGAGTTCTGTCCATTTCTGTATTATATAAGAGTTGGAGGTGTGTTACTTTCGTTAAATGGGCCGGCATTGATTCCAGAGGATACTTATGGAATTGTTGAAAATGTAATTAAGAATATGAATATTGTTCTGGAACAGTTGGTTCCGGGACTTAGAATTGGTGTTGTAGATTTAGGTTCAACAATGACTAAAGATGGGAAAATTGCCAAGCAAATCCAGCTTATATCTCTGAAGAATAACAAGCAGATTCCGTTCTGCTATGAATCAGAAGGCATAAAAAAGATTGTGTCAATCTTACAGCTGTTAATTGTAGTCTATAACAATCCGTTTGTTACGGTTGCAATAGATGAATTAGATAGCGGTGTGTTTGAATATCTCCTTGGCGAAATGTTGAATATTATTTCTGAAAAGTGAAAAGGTCAGTTGATATTTACATCTCACAATCTCAGACCATTAGAAACAATTGATAAAGGATTTATTGCATTTACAACAACTAATCAGAAAAACAGATATATTCGTTTAACTAATGTTAAAGGAACTAATAATCTTAGAGACTTTTATTATAGAGATATTGTGTTGGGAGAGCAAAGCGAGCAGGTGTATAATCCTACCAATAGTTTTGAGATAGCTTTAGCGTTTAGAGAGGCAGGTGAAATTGAAATATAGACAAACCTGTCAATTTGTCTGTTAGAGGAAATACAGGATAAAGAGCGGAAATAATAACTCCCCGTAAGCAAAATCAGCTTACGGGGAGTTATTATTTCCGCTTTCATATTTTATGATATTGATATGTGATAATAAATAAAAAAATTTCACACCCCGGACATATGATGTCACACCTAATTGTTATCATTAGGTTACAAGGTAACAACGGCATGTACCTAAAATACATTTTAAGAGAAAATCCTTGAATTAATATTGAAGAATACAATAGAAATATATTGATTTTTTTAGATGTAAATGGTATATTGTCTACAACTAAATTTACTATAGTTGTGAATAAATCAAAGGAGAAAAGTATGGTAGGTCTTATTATTTATTTGGTGTTAGGATATTGGGCAGTTGGGGAAACTATATATAAGAATAAAATATTATTTAGTACCCAAACAGGAGGTATCTTTATTGAAAAGTTAGTTTCAGCACTTATGTTAGGGTGGATATGTATTCCGGTTGCAATTATAAAATTAATATTTTTTAGAAGATAACAATGTATGATCGATTAGACATGATATAAAACAATTTGTTACATGAAGGGAGAATGCATATGTTTTGTAAAAATTGTGGTATTGAAGTGCAGAATGGTTGGGTGAAATGTCCGAAATGTGGAACTGCAATAAGTGATGAGGTAAGAGAGCAGTTAAAGGTTACACAAAAGCCTGAAATGTACAGGACTACATGGAAAGATAGACTTAAATTCCAGCTAAAAGTCAGATTGTGTATTGGCGCTGTACTGCTTGTGATGATGGTTATAGTTATAATTATTATGGTCATTACAGAGATGTTTTAACGGTATGAAATTATAGGACGGGAGAATGCATATGTTTTGTAAAAAATGTGGAAAAGAACTAGAGGATAATGTACGTTTTTGTAATTATTGCGGGACGGAAGTTGGAAGCAATGTTGTTGAATTTAAAGGAGCATTTGGAGATAAAGAGCCTGAAAACAGTGAAAGTAGCGAGCCACAATATAAGTATGAATATGTTTCACCAGAGCAGGTGAGTCAGAAAGCTGTAGAAGAACCTGTAGAAAAGGATGTGACTATTAATATTGCAGGACATAAGATTAAGGGCAGACTTATAATGAAGATTGCTGCAATAGTGGCTGCAGCATGCTTCTTTTTTCCTATGTTTACAGTGTCATGTGCAGGGGTTAATGTTGAAAGTGTAAGTATGGCTGATTTAACATTTGAAACGGAAGATACAACCCAGGACAGCTATTATGATTATTATGACTCAGATGAAGAAGAAAATGGCACTGTAGGAATGATTGTATTCCTGCTTGCACCTATTTCAGCATTTTGCATATGCATGGTAAAGAATGAAGGAAAAGGCTGGGGAAAGGAGGCAGTTGCTGCATTTGGCTCATCTGCACTTGCGTTGATAAGTCTGTATTTTGTTATTACTAATACAATGAACGACGAATATGGTGGCTATGTTCAGGCAAAACCGATGTTTTCATATTATTTGTACATAATTGCTTGCGTTGTAGGTGCGGTTGTGGGAATCATGATTATTAAGGAACATCAGAAAAAGATTACTGCAAATGCTGGAACTGTACAGCATGTGGAGAAGCCTAATGTATGGGTAAAGACCGCATTATATACAGTTGGAGAAACATTTGCAATATATGTATTGTTCTTCCTGCTTAGTGCGACTTTTTAAAATGTGATATTATCACTATGGAATTTTCAATCACATAGTAATATAATATGTAAGCCACCAGTCCTGGGAGGGGTGCTGCGAAAGCGGTACTATCGGAGTCTAGGTTCAATCACTTTATTTTTCCCGTAGAACTCGCGATAGCTGGTGGCTTTTTTATTATTATGGAGTACAGATTTAACATGGAATTACTTGATATCGTTGATGAGAATGGAAAGCCGACAGGTGAGACTGTTGAGCGAAAGACTGCACATAGTGAGGGAATCAGGCATAGAACGGCACATGTGTGGATTGTAAGAAAGTCTGACGAGGGAGCAGAGGTACTGTTGCAGAAAAGGGCTATGAATAAGGACTCATTTCCTGGAAGATATGATACTTCTTCGGCGGGACATATTCAGGCCGGTGACGAACCGGAGGAATCTGCTATAAGAGAACTGCATGAGGAACTTGGAATTAAGGCTTCTGTTGATGATTTGCAGTTTGTTGATACATTTGTAATCCAATATGAAAAAGAATTTTATGGCAAGATGTTTAAGGACAGTGAGATTGCATTTGTCTATGTATACACAAAGCCAGTCAATATAGATGAACTTACATTGCAGAAGGAAGAATTGGACGGCGTTGAGTGGTTCAACCTAGAATATGTCTATGAAGAGTGCAGAAAGCATAATCAGAAATTCTGTGCACCGGTTGGCGGCTTGGAGATTGTAAGAAGGTTTGTAAGAGGTACCGGATTATGATTTCAAGAAATATGTACAAGACAGGTGCTGTGTTAATGGCACTGGTGACAGCATTTACAGTGACAGGATTGTCAGGCTGTAAGAGCAGAACGGTGTCTAATGAAGTGACGACAGAGTATGACACACCAGATGATTATAATGATGAAAGACCGGGTGTAACATATGGAAATGTTGATGAGATAAGCTATTATTCACCAACAACCGGAAGTGAGCGAAAGGCTTGTGTATATCTTCCGAGAGATTATGATGAGTCACAGCGTTATCCGGTTGTGTATCTTTTGCATGGAATGAGCGGAAGTTATTCTGAATATAACAGAATTGGGGCTTTGTATGTTGCACAGAATGCAGTTGATGATTATAACAGGAATCCTGTGATTATGGTGAGCTTTACTGTATTCACAGATGCTGATGGTGGTCAGGAGTCAGACTATGATTTCTCTGAACTTACAGCGAAATATGATGCGTGTGAGTATGATGTTATTAATGCATTGATTCCATATATTAACGAGCATTATTCTACCAGAATGGGAAGAAAGAATACTGCAATAGCAGGATATTCACTTGGCGGAAGAGAATCGCTTTTCCTGTGTTTTGCACATCCTGATGTGTTTGGATATGTAGGTGCATTTGCCCCGGTAGGAGGAGTGGTTGATACAGGAAGTGGAGAAAGAGTTTATGGAAACAGAGGATTTCTTCTGCCTGAATTTGTTAAGGATGGAGAGAAGCAGCCTTTGGTTACTCTTATTGTAACTGGTGACAGTGATCCTTACTGCAAGGAATCTGCTATTAACTATTCAGATTATATGTCAAGTCATGGAATTAATCACATTTTCTATATAAGACCGGGAGCGCATGAGGTCAGTGTATGGAATAATGGATTGTATAATTTTATCAGAAGAATATTCTGATGCTTGAAGTTATGATTCATATGTGAGATAATGTCTCGGGTTAGTCGGGTTAGACATGCTGGCTTCCACACATAAAGACAGATTATGGAGGATTGTTTTATGTCAGATATACATAGCATAGATGTTGAAGATGATCAGTTTGCATATCGTTATGATACACAGCTTCTTATTGACAGAAGAGATGAAGATTTAGATGAGGATGTTATTGCTGATTATATTACAGAACATTTTGAAGGAAACTGCCTGATTGCAGCAGGCGATGAGGATCTTATCAAGATTCATTTCCATACTAATGAGCCTTGGAAGGTACTTGAATACTGCAGCACTATTGGTGAGATATACGATATTGTTGTTGAGGATATGATTCGTCAGTCAGCTGGACTTCATGGCTGATAAGCCGCTTGTCATCAATAAACTGCCTGCCGGAGATAAAACGCTGGTCATCAATAAGCTGCCTGTCTGAGATAAATCATTCGTCATCGATAAACTGCCTGTTTGTATAAGGCAGGATTTGACGTGATACCTATAGGTAGTCGTATTGATGATAGATTTATAGGTTGAATTTCAGCGATTTTTGATATTTTAAGTGGATTTTATTATGAAATACCCATAAGATAGCATGTAAATGTTGTTTTATGGGTATTTTTTAGTTGTTTTTATTAGTTTAGGTATTTTTTTTAGGAAATATGCCTATAAGACAAGCAAAAAATATAAATTTATAGGAACATCAGGCCGTCGAGCCGGACGACAGGCCGTCGAGCCAGCCGACCCCAGACATTCAATACATTTGTGAAAATTCTGTTAAATAATTGACACAGATATGTCGATGAATTAAAATGTACACAAGAAGATTTAATATACTAATGATATGAATAATTTTGAATACATTTGAATGATAATGATTAAATAGATGCGGCTATTTATTATAATTGCTAAAGACGGGAGGAAGTTACTATGAAACACAATTATAAGAGAATTACTGCATTAGCTGGTATGACAGCGTTGCTTGTTTCAATGCCGGTATCAGTATATGCAGGACAGATAAGGAACACATATACTGCTAATCTATCAAATGTTTTGGGGAGTGTTGATGCATCTGCTTTGAAGGGAAATCCAGTTGTTAAGGGAAGTAATATTGTGGTCGATTCTGATACAGATGACTGGGACGATATTACATCAAGAACAGCAGATGCTGCTGGTGTTAAGCTGTGGAAAGCAGCGGTTTCATCAGATTATTCAAAGCTTTATTTTATGTATGAAGGAACTGTTCAGACTGAATGGGACTACAGCTATATGGGAAGTAATCCTGTGAGTATTACTTATGCTGACGGAACAACGGGAATATCAGATAAGATTCAGTTTACTGGATGGAAAGACAGTGCACAGGCAAAGAATTCATGGTATGGGGATATAGAGAATTCGGAGACTGTAACTGTTAATAATGCACATGGTAATACAGCCGGACCTTATGTGGTTGAGACAGCTATTCCTTTTGATTTTTTTGCTAATTCGGATTTTAAGATTACATTTGCAGGAACAACTGTAGATATTAAGGATATTGAAGTATTAGACGGACAGAAGGTTGAAAAAGATGATACAGAAGCTGTGTATAACGGAATTGTTATAGATGGTGAGTTTGCTGACTGGGATGCCGTTAAGAAGTATAATGCAGTATGTCCTAATGATGCACATAATGAATGTATATCTAAGACAGCTATGATGTTTGACGGTGATTATGTATATGTGTATGTGAAGGATGGAACTGGCGGTGATGCTTCAGGAGCCGGAGCTCATAGTAATGGCAGGTATTCGATAACTACAGATCTGGGTTACGAACTTGTTTTTCAGCTTGACAGCAAAGGATATGTTAATGGTGTAGACGGTGTTGACTGCAGGCATGTTGGTAATCAGTGGGAGATAGCAGTTCCTAAGAGTGCCCTGCCAGCTTATAACAAGACAATATCATTTGGATTATACAGGTCAGAGCCTTTTATATCAGGAACTGCCAATATTAAAGATGATGAATCTTCGGATGATAAGATAATATACGATATCAGGTATGACGGATTGTATGGTGACTGGGAATATTATCCACACACAACGATTCAGTATTCTACAACCGGAACACATCATAATATGGTTGATTCTGCAGGAGCATTATTCAGTAATGGAAGTACTGTTCTTGGACATGTGTATACAACTATGCCGGAGCATCTTAATGAAGCTGGAGGAGAGTTTACACAGGCAGTGACATTTAAATTTAATGACAGCTATAATCAGGTATTATATCCAAGATTTGTAACAGTTGACGAACAGGGAAATATTAACTGGAACCCTAAACGTGACAGACTTAGTGATGGTACATATGAATTCTATATGTTTGACACAAGTGCATGGGGAACATCTAAGAATATTAATGAACTTAATGATGCAGATATATGTTATGGAAAGATGATAGTTACAGTTGGAAGCAACAGGGATGAATGTGAGTTTTATTTTGATCTTGACAAGGTTGCTCAGAAACTTGGCTGTGATGCAAGTGATTTCAAGCAGATTAGTGCACAGTTTGGAAGGCTGGGACAGGAATGGATTAATACAGCAGGTGCATCATCTGGAGCATGGCTTGGACTTTTCATATGTATAGCTGGAACATGTGGAGTAGTTGTATATAAGAAAAAGAAAGGCAGCATACAGGTATAAGCGGAATGAATCCCATTATAGTAATTGCAATTATAATAATATGGCTGTATATACTTTCTGTAACGAAGAGAGCAAAGCTTCATGCATGGAGCTTCATGTGGGGAAGTCTCGGACTGTTTGTAATTATGATGATGACGGTACAGCCATTGCTTACAATGCCTCTTGCAAGATGCGTTGCAGCAATGGCAGGTATTGTGGGAGATATAACAGGTGCATTTACAGCATACTTTAAATACGGAATTATATTTATACATACGGGTGCATCGTCAATGACACTGCTTATTGATTTTGAGTGTTCGGGAATCATTGAAATCATGGCATTTCTGTCATTACTGATATTCTTTAATGTGTATAACTGGAGTGAGAAGCTGATGATAGGAATTGGAGGCTTCTGTTACATTATGTTATGCAATGTTTTAAGAATAGTAATGATATGTCTTGCGGTACATTTTTTAGGCATGAATGCATATTATGTGTTTCATACATTTATAGGAAGAATATTCTTCTATGTACTCAGTGTGTATCTGTATTTTTATGTATTTACGAAACCACAGATTGTTAAGATGAAAGTAGGAAACTTCTCATATGGTAAAAATAATTCTTAATTCATTTCTTTTCTGGGGCGGCTGGATAATTATACCGTTTATTATGGAAATTGTTCCTGCGTTAGGAAGTGTTTTTCTTCTTATAAGAAGGAATCTGAGACATAAACTCCATAAAAAGGAGCTTGAGGTTTATCCAGAGATTACGCTTATAATACCGGTATATAATTCGGCTGATACACTATATGGATGTATCAGATCTATTAATGACAGTACTTACCCGAATGACAGGATAAGAATTTTTCTTGTTAATAATAAAGGAAAAGATAATAGTTTTGATATATATGCACAGTGTCAGCAGGAATTTCCAGAACTTCTGATGCAGTGGATGAATTCTGAACAGGGAAAGTCAAGAGCACTTAATCTGGCACTTTATAACAGCGATGGAAAGTACATTATCAATCTGGATAGTGATGGAATGCTTGAGAAGAATGCACTTGTCAATATGATTACAAGATTTGAGAATGATACGGCTATTAACTGTATGACAGGCTCTATTCTTACGGTGCCTGAACAGATTATGAAATATAAAGCGGGACCGTCAAGACTGCTCCGTGAACTTGAGTTTATGGAATATGCGCAGGCTTTTCTTGCGGGAAGAAGTTATGCGTCAGAGCTTAATTCCGTGTATACATTGTCAGGTGCATTTTCAGCGTTTAGAAAATCAGCAGTTCTGAAATCATGGATGTATAACACAGATACTATCTGTGAGGATACACATATTACATTCCAGATGAGGTATCTTCAGAAAGAACGGGTTGAAGTGTGTGAGGATGCACTGTTTTTTGTTGATCCGATTGAAAATGTTAATAAACTATATACACAGAGACAGAGATGGCAGAGAGGAAGCCTTGAAGTATCCAAGATGTTTATGGACAAGTCTTTCAAGGTAAAGAACCTTTTTACTAATATAAGTGTCAAAACTCTTTTGTATGACCATACATTTGCATTTCCAAGACTTATATGGTATCTGGCACTTATATGCCTGATTGTTGTGGGTTATTCTGGGAAAACGGTTATTCTATCTACAGCAATAATATTTGGTTTATATACGCTTATCGGATATCTGTATTTTATTGTTGTAGCATATTTCCTAAGAATTAATAAGGATATAAGAAGATATTACACGAGGCACTGGTGGTGCATACTGTTTCTGCCATTTTTTAATTTTGCTGTATTCTTTATAAGACTTGCAGGAATTATTAACAGTATTGAAACTGACAGCACATGGAAAACAATGAATCTGTCAGAGGAATGCAGGGCATTTGCAGATGTGGTTAAAAGTGATTTCAGTAAGCCTGTTAATGCAATAAAGAAAGTAAGAAATGCACTTAATTATGATGTTGTAGAAGATAATAATAACAATAATCAGAGGGAAGAACATGGAAAAGAAGCTTAATAAGAAGCGTGTTAAGAAGAATAAAAAGCCAAAAAATGTGCTTGTTATCACAACTATTTATGTAATATGTTTCTCGGTTATTGCCGGAGTATTTGCATATACAAGGATTAATAAGTACGAAGAAGGAGTCCTTGAGGTGTGTGCAACACAGCAGGACGCTTATGTGCAGCTTGTTTTAGACCAGATTAATCTTAAAAGCAATCGTGATGATGAACAGATTATTAATGATATTCTTGGGACGATGAATTCATCTTCTAATAAATACTGGACATTTTCTAAGAATCAGTCAATTCTTTTTGTAAAAGATGTTCTTGAAACTAACAGGTATAAAGGTGTTACCACAGCTACATATTATGAGTCAGAGAGTGCCACGAAATTTCTTAATAATCTTCAGAATAACAGAGTAACTCATGATTTCATAGAAATTGATGGGAATAGTTATGTAGCATCAGGTGTTACATTTGAATATAAGAACCAGTCATATAAGCTGTGCCTGCTTACAGGCAGGAATGCAATTATGGATAATAACAGTTATATGCAGATTAAGATTCAGATGGAGACTTATGTGGTGATTCTGCTTTTTGTGCTTATAATAACAGCTATGCTGCTTGCACATAAGCTTAGACGGATGCAGAAGTCGATTAGTGAATCTGATAAGACGGTTGCGGAGCTTAACAGTATGGTTTCTAAGATGAATAAGAAACTTTTAGAGAAGGATTTGCATGATACGCGCAATAATGTCTGGGATAATACGGCAATCATGCCTTTTCTTGATAAATTAGTGGCAAGAGATATTTATCCCGTAACATTTATGCATATTGCATGTGCTGATAATAAAGAACGGGCAAAGTTTATAGCAAGAGCTAATTATATTCTTGATAAAAATGTTTTGAGATTTACATATGAAGATAATGATATTGTTCTTATATTTGTTGGAATGAACAGAAAGCATTCTAAGCAGAGCCTTCAGCTTTTAATGGAAAATTCAATGCAGATAATGTATGCAATTACTATTAAGAGCAAAGCGGATGCAGATAAGTTAAGAGTTAAGTATGAAGTCAGATAGAATAGACAGGTAATATAAGGGAGGCGGAATTATGGCAGTTAATATGTACAGGGAATACAGACTGAAATTTTACCTTAATATGAGACATTATATTATCATTAATGAGGTTAAAGGTGAAACTCACCCACATACATGGGAGTTTGCACTGGATATTAAGTTTTCAAGAAATTTATTTGTTGAATTCAATATATTTGAACATGGAATTTCGCAGTTCCTTGAACAGTATCAGAATAAGATTCTTAATGAAGCAGAGCCGTTTGATTCAATGATGCCTACACTTGAGAATGTTACTGATTATTTTGCAGAAGAATTTTTTAAGATTATATATAAGACAGGTGGCATGCTCACAAGAGTTGAGGCTAGTGAAACTCCTACAAGAAGCTACATTGTAAATATAGCGGAGCAGGAACGTAATTCAATATTGAATAAGAAAGCTGATGAAAAGATAATATCAGAGGTTATGGACGCAGTGCTGGATGATATTGTTAAGCAGTGATGTTGTTAAGACGGATTGGAGAAGAAGTTGAAAAAGAAAAATAAAGCAATTTACCTGCTGTTTCTTATGCCATTCGTGTATTTTGCAACAGCATGTTTTGTTGTCTGGCTGGTAAAGACAAGTGGAATATATCCTTCAGGTTCAGATACTATGTATCATGTCTACAGAGGAGATTATGTATATAATGCGATTAAATCGGGCAACTTGTATCCTTTATATGATCCTGCATGGTATAACGGCGTGGAGATTTTAAGGTATTGGTCTCCATTTCCTGCTTATGTTATGGCTTTTTGTCAGTATCTTGCGGGTGGAAGCCAGTTTGGTGCATATCTTTTTTATATAGGAGGAGTGTGTTTTTTAGGCGCATGTGTATGGCCATTTATCGGAAGAGGCTTTAACAGACCTTATCTGGGAGCATTTATCGGACTCCTCTGGTTCTTTATGCCTAATAATCTGTGTGCAATATTTATAGAAGGAAATCTTGCCAGAAGTCTCAGTATGATATTTTTGCCGGTATTCATATATTCTGTATATAAATATTTATACAATCATAAATTAAGATACATACCGCTTATGGTATTTACATTTTTACTTATGGAATTGTGTCATCTTGGATATGCTGGAATGGTGGCTATAGCTGTGATTATATATGGAATTGTTTATATGATACAGAAGGGCAGAAAGAAGGCAGTACTTGATGTTGTAATATCAATGATTTTTGGATTTATGCTGCTTGGAATATGGCTGGTTGCGTCCTTAAGAGGTGGAATAACTTCACTTGATAATTCTGAAAATATGGCTAATTTCTTCCAGAATTTATGGATAACAATTAATCCTTTTGAAAGATTAACAAGAGGTTTTGAATATTTTTATTTCGGATTTGCAGCTTTGGTTGTTATTGTATTTGGCATTTTATTTGGATATAAGAAATCGAGAACAGGCTTTGTAACAGGATTCATTATACTGCTTATGACAACTAAATCAGCATATGCCGTTTTGAAGCACTTGCCAGGAAGCCAGTATTTATGGATGTTAAGATTCATATCCATTGCATTATGTATGATTCTTATGAGTTTTCTTATGTGGGACAGGCTAAAGAAGCCTCTGGTTTTGATGCTTTGTGTTTTACTGGCGGTAGATACTATACCATCTTTAAGCCTTATTGTTGGTGAACATAATGATATATCTGTTCAGGAAAGAATGGCAGCAAGACAGGACAGTACTCTTATTTCAAATGCTCAGACAGTCACTAAGCAGAGACTTGCCCTGATGGACGAGAGCATACTGGGGGCAACCGGTTCATGGCTGGTTTCTGATTATGGTAATCCGGTTGATGCTACATTTGGTGCAGGAAGAGAAGCTGCCAATACATCTACAAATATAGTTAATCTTAATAAAGCATTTGCACAAGGCGGTTTTCTGTATGTATTTGACAGATGTTTAGAACTTGGTGATGATTCAGTCCTTATAAAAAAAACATTTCTTAAACAATATAATAATTCTTTGGAAGACCTTGAAGCTGCCGCAAATGTGCTTGGATATAAGAGAGTGGAACAAAACAGTGATTATATTCTTTATCATATTGAAACACCTGACAACTGGGGTGTTGTAAGCAGTTACAGAGCAGTTGCGATAGGTTCTGGGGCAGCAGCAATATCAATGCAGTTCCCTGCGGTTGAAACAGCAGATTCTGCTAATCTTAATGATTACACATATGAAGAACTGGCGGGATATAAAGAGGTGTTCCTGAATGGTTTTACATATGATGATAAAGAAACAGCAGAAGACCTTGTGCTACGCCTAAGCAGAGCAGGTGTCAAGGTGATTATATATTCCGATGGCATACCACAGGATAAGCGTACTCACAGTCAGAATTTCCTTGGCGTAACATGCAGTTCGATAACATTTCACAATGGATATCCGGATATGGATACAAGAATTGGAACGATATATCCAGATATGTTTCCACAGGGACATACTACATGGAATACAGTGTATCTTGATGGACTTGATACTGTGTGGGGAACTTTTTATGATAATGGATTGAATCTCGATTTTTATGGGACTGTGAAGAACGACAATATTATAATGACTGGCCTTAATCTTACATATTTCTATAGTCTGACTGATGACGTATCTGTTGGACAGTTGCTTAGTAATATGAGTGGTATATCATCAGAGGAACTTCCAGACAGAAAGATAGTTCCTTTAAAGGTGGAATATGGAAATAATAAGATTACAATTACATCTAATAATGATAATGTTAATACAACACTTGCATATCACGATATATTCAGCTCTTCACCGGATATAACACATAGGAATAATCTTATGTATGTGAATAAGGGAACAACTGTTATTAAAATGAGTTATCCGTATCTGTGGCAGGGGGATTTAGTTAGTACTGCAGGAGTTGTGTTAATGGTTGTGTGGCTGATTGTTAAAAGAAGAAAAGAACATAATATTTAACACAAACGCACCGGGAGCATGTTAGAGATACATACTCCTGGTGCGATTCATTTATGCGCAATTAATTAAAATATTCTTACCGTATAAAAAGATATGCCGTATATCCCGCATACATAAGAATACAGGCAGCGCCTTCCCATCTGTTCATTGTCTTCTTGGTATATGCGAAGAGAAATAATACAATTCCACTGGCAAGAAGTATGATACAGTCAATAAGTGATTCAGAAAGAACGTGAAGAGGCTGTATCGCAGCAGACATTCCTAAGATAAATAATATATTAAATATGTTAGAGCCGATTGCATTGCCAAGCGCAAGTCCGCTGTCACCTTTCCTTGTGGCAACTATAGAAGTTACAAGCTCGGGCAGGGAGGTTCCGATTGCGACTATTGTAAGACCTATGAAATTCTGGCTTACACCAAAGTTAGCAGCTATGATACAGGCTTTATCTACAACAAGATTACCACCGAATATTACAGCTATAAGACCACCGGCAATATAAAGCAGACTCTTAGGCAGAGGCATTATTTTACAATCCTCAGCTTCTTCCCTGTTTTTAAGTGCTGATATTATCATGCATGTGATGTAAGCCGCCATTCCGGCAAGGAGAATAATGCCTTCAATTCTTGAAAGTCTGCCATCAATAAACATAAAGCAAAGAATAGCAGTTATTATGATATTAACAGGCATATCACGCTTGAGAATGTCACGGTTAGTAGAAAATCCTGCGATAAATGCACAGATACCTACAACGACAAGACCATTAAAAATGTTAGAACCAACAACATTGCTGATTGCAATGTCATTACTGCCAGAGAGGGCGGCATTAATACTAACAGATGCCTCAGGGGCACTGGTTCCCATTGCAACAATGGTAAGTCCTATGATAACGCTTGGTACTTTAAGGATTTTGGCAAGGGAAGAACTTCCCTCCACGAAGAAATCCGCGCCTTTTATTAATAGCACGAAACCGATGAGTAGCAACAAATATTCCATAATAAGCTCCTTTCTTGCGATAAAGGAATGGAATAATATAAAAAGAGACCTTTATCGCATCAAAAATGAATTGATAAAAGTCTCGTTAATTGTAATAATAACCGGCTGTTCAGCGTGATGACGATTACTATTGCACCGGATACGATGCTAACTACTCCCTCTTATTAACATTATACTAATATATATATGTAAATGTGTCAATTAAATATTATAATTCAGATTATTTTTCACAGAGTGATATAAAATACTCATGAATTCTTGTGTCACCTGAAAGTTCAGGGTGAAATGCAAGACCAATCTGGTTATTATATTGAACAGCAACAATTCTGTTATCAATAGTTGCAAGAACATCAACATTATCATTAACTGATGAAATGTATGGTGCACGGATAAATGTCATTGGAAATTCATCAAAGCCATTCATAGCAGCAGTTCTTGCAAAGCTTCCTAACTGTCTTCCATATGCATTTCTTTTTACAGTGACAGGCAGAGTTCCAATATGTATACTGTTGTCATTGTCAATGTGTCCGGCTAAAAGAATCAGACCGGCACAGGTTGCAAGTGTTGGAAGGCCATCTGCTATTGCAGACTTAATTGTATCAAGCATATCCAGCTTTCTTAGAAGCTGTCCCTGAACAGTGCTTTCACCGCCCGGAAGGATAATTCCGTCAATACCTTCAAGGTCTTTTTTTTGACGTATTTCAACTACTTCATGTCCGATTTTTTCAATGATATGTTCATGTTCAATGAATGCTCCCTGTACAGCAAGTACGCCTATTTTCATATTATCTGCCTCTTTCTTCCATGATTATCTGGATTTCACCAGGATTAATACCAACCATGGCTTCGCCCAAATCTTCTGATAATTTAGCAATAAGTGCAGCATCTGTGTAATTAGTTACAGCCTGAACGATAGCAGAAGCTCTTTTTGCAGGATTTCCAGACTTGAATATACCGGAACCTACAAATACACCTTCAGCACCTAACTGCATCATAAGTGCAGCATCTGCAGGAGTAGCAACACCGCCGGCAGCAAAGTTTACTACAGGAAGCTTTCCATTATCATGTACATAGAGAACCAGGTTATATGGAACCTGTAACTGTTTTGCTTCCTCGAAAAGCTCATCATTTCGCATAGATGTTATCTTTCTGATTTCAGAATTCATCTTTCTCATGTGGCGTACAGCCTGAACAACATCCCCGGTACCAGGTTCGCCCTTTGTTCTTATCATGGAAGCACCCTCATTGATTCTTCTTAATGCTTCTCCTAAATCTCTTGCACCACATACGAAAGGTACTTTGAACTGGGTTTTATCAATATGATATATATCATCAGCAGGAGATAATACTTCGGATTCATCAATATAGTCGATCTCAACTGCCTGTAGAATCTGTGCTTCAACAAAATGACCGATACGGCATTTTGCCATAACAGGAATACTTACAGCATCCTGAATACCTTTTATCATCTTAGGGTCGCTCATACGCGAAACGCCACCGGCAGCCCTGATATCAGCAGGGATTCTCTCAAGTGCCATAACAGCACACGCGCCAGCGGCCTCTGCAATCTTAGCCTGCTCGGGAGTAGTAACATCCATGATTACGCCGCCCTTTAACATCTGTGCAAGACCTTTGTTTAATTCATATTGTGAATTTGTTGTCATAACTGACCTCCTTGAAAATGAATTTTATGAATTGATTTTCACATATAATATTGCACAACTGGTCATAAAGGAATATCCAATTTAATAAAAATGTCACATGCCAGTATAAGGTCAGAATAGATCAGGAATATGGTCAGATGAAAACTGATTATAAAAAAATTGTCGAATTATGTCGTACGAAAACTGTCAGTCTGATTAGTAATCAGCAGCTTTTTGTATTATAATAGAACATATTTTAAAAATATGTAGGGGAGGGAAAGTAAGTGCGTAGGATTAAAAGCTTTTTGATTATAATATGTCTGCTAAGCATATATACAGCTTTTTTATATGGGTGTGAAAAAAAAGAAAGGTCAGACAGCCACAATAATGAGGTTGGATTGCCGGAAATAGTCATAGGAAGTGACAACTATCCGCCATATAATTATGTCGATACAGATGGCAATGCTACCGGAATTGATGTTGAGCTTGCTACGGAAGCATTTAAAAGAATGGGCTATAAGGCCAGATTCATATATATTGACTGGGAGGATAAGAAGAATCTTCTTGCTGACAGAACAATTGATTGTGCATGGGGAAGCTTTAGCATGGATGGCAGGGAGAATGAATACAGATGGGCAGGACCTTATATGATCAGCCGTCAGGTTGTTGCTGTGAATATGGAAAGTGATATATATTCTCTTGAGGATCTGGAAGGAAAGACGATTGCAGTACAGACTACAACAAGACCTGAGAAGATATTTCTTAGCAAGACTGATGAGCGTATCCCGGCTATAAGGTCATTAATAGCTTTGCAGAAAAGAGAACTTATATATCCTTTTTTAAGCAAAGGCTATGCAGATGCTCTGGCAGCTCATGAAACTGCAATATGCCAGTACATGGAAGATTATAATATTAAGTTCAGGATTCTTGACGAACCATTAGAGACAGTAGGACTGGGAGTAGCATTTGACAAAAATGATGACCGTGGGATAGAGAAGCAGCTTACAGAAATTCTTAACCAGATGAGGAATGATGGTACAGAGAAGAAGATAATCAGCAGATATATTTCTGATGCTGATAAATATCTGGAGGTGGACAGTTATGGGAAATAATACCATTACCAGAAAGAAAAGAAAAAGAATATGGCCGATTGAGATTATAGCAGGTCTGTTTATAATGATGATTGTGTTTTTTATTGCTGTAAATGTTGATATAAAAACTACACAGGGAACACTTTCAGATACTGCACATTATATCAATGAACAGTGCAACAGCTTTACAAGACATAATCTTGCGTCAGAAACCAAGAGCCTGCTCAGGGTAATTGAAAGTGCGCAGCAGATAAAACATAATATCACATATGAACGCAGCCTTTCAGATAAAGATATATTTACAGAAGAATTTATCAAAAAGAATATGCAGGAATGTTATCTGACGGCAGTTATAATCATGGATTCAAAAGGTAATCTTATAGCACAGGAATATACAGATGAATATGGTGCAGATGAGCTTAACGAATATCTTGACAGTACTTCACTTATTGATGTTGTTGATAATACTGAAAAAACATACGCAATAAGAATTGACTGTGAAGATGGTTCATATGTTGACCTTGCAGCATGTGGTATGGCGGATTCAAGTGGGATAGTTGTTGTTTATTACCACACACCGGCAGAGTATGTTAATAATTACAATCTTTCATTTACACATATATTATCAGGTTATGATGACAGGGAAGATGGAAAGATTGTTGTTACAAAGGGAAATCAGATAATAGCTTCTAATGATGACAGTATGGTTGGTGAAGATGTTGACAAATATAATGTAATTAAGAAGATAAAGGAGACCGGTGCAAGTGGAAAAATAGTACATGCTGATAGTAACAGAAGGTGGGGCTCGCATAATTATGGTCTTATGGAACGTGGCAGAGATTATTATGTATATGTTTATATGCCGGAAAGAAATGTTTTTAAGACAACACCAAGAAATATGCAGTATACATTTGTTGCCTATATGTTTGCTGTACTGGTACTTAATATGATGCGCTGGAAAACGGTTCAGGGATATGAGCGTGAACAGTATGAAATGCAGCAGCAGTATGCAAAGACACTGCAGGAAAAAAATGAACAGCTACAGGAGGCAGTACGCCGAGAGGAAAAGGCTAATGCTGCCAAGACTGATTTCTTATCAAGAATGACACATGATATAAGGACGCCGCTTAATGGTATAATCGGATTGTTAAGAATTGATGAGAGCCATAAAGAAGATACAGATATGATTAATACTAACAGAAAGAAAATGTCAATAGCTGCTAATCATCTTTTATCACTTATTAATGACATTCTCCAGATGAGTAAGTTAGAGGATGGCCAGATTGAGCTTTCAAGAGAAATTGTGGATCTTAACAAGCTTGCAAAGGATATTATTACTATAGTTGAACAGCGTGCCTCAGATTCAGGTGTCAATCTTAAGTATGACAAGGTTGCAGGAAAAGTTATGTATCCATATGTATACGGAAGTCCTCTGCATTTACGCCAGTTATTTCTAAATATATACGCTAACTGCATTAAATATAATAAAGCAGGAGGAATGGTTTCAACATATTTTAAATGTATTGGAACACAGGATGGAATTGTTACATATGAATGGACTGTTACTGATACGGGAATTGGCATGAGTGAAGAATTTCTTGAACATATATTTGAACCATTTGTACAGGAAAAGACTGATGCCAGAAGTGTTTATCAGGGAACAGGACTTGGGATGGCTATTGTTAAGAGTCTGGTTGACAAAATGAATGGAACAATTAGTGTCACAAGCAAGGAAGGGGAAGGCTCAACATTTGTTATCAGAATTCCTTTTGAGATTGCAAGCAAAGCTGAAGAAACGAATGTCGATAAGGAAAAGAGCAGTAATGATATTTCGGGGATTAAGATTCTGCTGGCAGAGGATAATGAACTTAATGCAGAGATTGCACAGACTCTTCTGGTGGATGAAGGCGCTAATGTTACTGTTGTCAGTGATGGTGAGCAGGCTGTCAGGGAATTTACAAGGTGTGCACCACATACATATGATGTGATTCTTATGGATATTATGATGCCAAAGCTTGACGGAATTGCGGCGACTAAAGCTATAAGAGCTATTGAAAGACCTGATGCTGTGGAGATTCCGATAATTGCAATGACAGCCAATGCATTTGAGGAGGATGCCAGAAAATGTGTTGAAGCCGGAATGAATGCTCATCTGTCAAAACCTTTACAGATGGATGTTGTAGTTGATACAATTGCACAGTATTATAAAAGATGATTATGCAGGATAAAGGAGTCTCTGCATAATACAATAACTGATAAAAGGGGATAGCTATGATATGTAGTAATTGTGGAGCAGATATAGGAGATAACGAGACTGCATGCCCATATTGTGGTGCTATGCAGTATGAGAATTCTGAACAGAAGTACATGAAAGACCTGTACAATCTGAATGAAGGAATGGAGAAGCTGGATAAGAATACCAGAAAATACATCATAAAAAGTACAATGAAAAGTGCAGGTATAGTATGTGCGGCAATAGCGGCAGCAGTTCTTGCCGGAAGTATGTTTGGATATGGTTCATATAAGAGTATGTATAATTCTTCACATAACAGGAAAGAGATACACAAGTCATTAGATTGGTACAATAATAATATAGGTGAACTTAATTCATTATATGAAAAGCGGGACTATGCAGGCATTTCAGAACTGACAGATAGTTATAAGGGCAGTTCAAGTGTTTTGGAAAAGTGGAGTCATTACAATTTTATTAATATTTATGATTATTATTATAAAAGGGTGGCAGACATCTACATTATGGTTCATAAAGGCGAAAAACTGAGTGATTATCAGTTTGGAACAGGCTTTGAAGAGTCACTTGACATGATATATTTCATTAATAATAAAAACGGATATAATTACCGTAGGTATGAGGGCTGTACGGCAGAAGAAAAAGAAACTGTGGACGGCTGGGTTGCAGAAGCACAGAATTATCTTAAGAATGTTGCAAAGGCGACGGACAAAGAAATTAATGATATGCTTAATAAATTGTATCAGAATGGCTATTATGATTACAAGATTGGAAAGAGCTACGAAGAGTCATTTTATAAAAAATATAATGAGGGAGGGAACAACTGATGAAATGTAATAATTGCGGTGCACCTATACAGATGAATCAGAAGTTCTGTCCTAATTGCGGCTCACCAAATGTGGAATTTAAGAAGCATATTGATGATATGGAACAATATAATAAAAAGTTTAACAGCACACGTTCCAAAGTAATTGGTAACAGCAAATGGTTTGTGAATTATATTGCACCAATAACAGCTCTTGTTATAACAATGACTGCACTTACACTGGCTATTATTGGTAAAAATTCAATGATTGGATATGATATAGCAAAAAAAAATCAGCAGAAATATTATTCATCCCATAGTGATGAAATCCAGACAAAACTAAAGTTTCTGTTAGAAGCAGGAGACTATGCAACTCTGTACAGTATGGATTATGTGGGAGATTGTTCAATAAAGGATAATGATGATAAATATGCATGGAATGATTTTTACAATGTCGCAGGTGATTATGTGTATATAAGAAAAGGTATAATAAGTATGATGGAAAGGAATAATTCATCATATTATGGCGACGAATATATGAATACGATTTCAAGGGCTGTTGCCGATATGGAAGATATTGTCAGCAGACGTTTAAATTTATCGTATCATAGTGTATCGAAAGAAAGTATTAAATATATAAATGATATATATGAAAAATCACATGAACTGTTAAAGGCATACTGCAATCTGACAGATGAGGACATAGCCGGACTTCCTGATATGTCACAGGCAGATATACTTACACTCATTACAAGGAGGAGCTTTGAATGAGAAAAAAGAAGAAATTTAATATATCACTTCTGGCTTATGTACTGTGTGCAATTATGATTATTATTATAATCCCATGTGTTTCAGATATATCAGGTGATGTATTCAGGAGTAAAGGAAGAATGTCGGGCTATGAAGAAGACAGTCTTTATAATGATTTTATAGAAAATAATTATGAAGGGCTTCTTGAAAAGACAGAATATAACACAGGCATAGGCAAATATATTGATAAAGATACGCAGGACTACTATACATTTGCCATTGCATATAAAAAAGCTGTTGATTACAGGGTGTATGTGAATAATGGAGAAAATGAGAAAGCAGAACAGGTGGTTAAAGATATAGATAATGCACAGTTTAATAATGTGCTGTTTAAGGAAGCACTTGAAAATGTAAAAAATATATATATTAGTAACGAACTGTCACAATAATGTGTTAATGTAATTGACTTTAAAAGAAAGATAACGAAGATAAACAGAGGATGATGAAGATGAGTAACACAGGAAGGAACAATATTATGACCGACAGGGTGTCATATTATTTTAAATCCCAGTGGAATATACTTCTGATAATAACGGTATCCGGTCTTATATACAACCTCGGACTTCTTGCAGGTCCGTGGTTTGAAGGACGAATGACAGGCTGTCTTGTTAATATACTTGGTGGAAAATCAACATTTACAGATATGCTTATTCTTGTGTTATGTTATGTAATTGCAATTGCAATAGTGCAGATATCAAGGTATATCAAGAGATTTTATGTAAGAAGATTTGCTAATAATGTTAATAAGAACATGAAAGAGGTTCTGTATAACAGCCTTGTACATAAGAGCAGGCCACAGTTACAGGAAGAGGGAGCAGGAGATATTCTTACCAAAGCTATCCTTGATGTTGATGACTGCGCTGAAGGAATGAGAAAGTTCACAACTGAGATATTTGATACGGGTGTTGCACTGACAGCATATGCAGGAATGCTTCTTTTCTATGACTGGAGACTTGGGCTTATATGTATGATATTCCCGCCTATATCTTATATCATTGCAGAGAAGATGAAGGCTGTTGTACAAAAGACAGGTGCAGAATATAAGGTGCAGTCAGGGAGACTTAGTGCGGCAACGCTTGACAGAGCAGAAAATGCGGTTACATACCGTGTGTATGGCTGCGGGCAGGAACGAAAACAGGCTTACGAAGATAATCTTACTGCCTATGAAAAGTCGGCAGTAAGGGCGAATATATGGGGGACAGCATTTCCGCCGATATACAAGGTTATAGCACTTACCGGGGTTATATTTATATTATATTTCGGAAGCAGGAATGTTCTGGGAACAGGCTGGAAAAACTGGGATATTGCTATTTTAGCTACATATGTATCATGCTTTGCAAAGCTTTCTAAGAAGTCCTCACATGCAGCAAAGCTGTTTAATGCAGTACATAAGGCACAGGTGTCATGGAAGAGAATTAAACCGCTTATGAAGCATGAAAATTATGAAGATGCGGATAACAGTGTAAAGTGTGACTCACTTGAAGTAAAAGGACTTACATTTGCTTATCCGGGAGGCCATGATATATTCGAAAATGTAACATTTGAAGCAGAAAAAGGTGACATAATCGGAGTAACGGGTTCTGTTGCATGTGGCAAGTCAACTCTTGGAAAGGTGTTTTTATGTGAATATCCATATAAGGGGAGCATTAAGATTGCAGGCAATGAACTTTCAGAACTTGATGATGCGAAAAAGGCGGGACTTGCAGCATATCTGGGACATGATCCGGAATTGTTTAATGATACAATCAGGAATAATATTCTGATGGGTGATGACGAGGATGTGGCTAAGCTTCTTAAGGCAGTGTTCTTTGACAAAGAAGTAAATGATATGGAAAACGGACAGGACACTTATGTTGGGAATACAGGCGTGAGACTGTCAGGAGGACAGGCACAGAGACTTGCACTTGCCAGAACACTCTGCCATAAGAAGCCGTTAATTATATTAGATGATCCATTTTCAGCACTTGATAAGGACACTGAAAGAGAGGTATTTGCTAATATTAAAGAATACACCAAGGATTGTATTGTGATTCTTATTTCACACAGATTATATCTGTTCCCACAGATGGATAAGGTTATATGGATGGAGAACGGAAAAACCATAGCCGGTACACATGATGAGATTATGAATAAATGCCCACAGTATGCGGTTCTTTATAATGAACAGAAGGGAGGCGCATCTGATGAAGAATAAAAGTGTTGGCAGAGTTATATTGAACACAATAAAAGAAAAGTGGATGCTTACAGCAGGAATTGCAATTACTGTTGTTGGCGCAATTGTAATGGCACTGTTTCCACCACTTATTCTTGCAAAGATTATTGATACAGTTGCATCAGGTACAATGCCCACATTTTATATGGTTCTTATGTATTTCGGATTTCTTCTTGTAACCGGTTTTATGGAGAGTGCAAGAGAAACTTTTCTTACAGTATTCGGACAGAAGATTACACATTCATTAAGGAGTGCGTTGATGTATAAGTACAGCTGTCTTACAACAAGCGGTCTTACAAGTCAGGAGCCGGGAACTGTTGTTTCAAGATTCGTTGGTGATGCTGATACAGTTGAGAATTTGTTTACATCAGGAATTATCAGTATGTTTGCTGATGCCTGTAAGATAATAAGTATAGTTGCTGTTATATGGTTTAAGAATAAGGGACTTGCCATTGTGCTTCTTGTTATTCTTCCATTCCTGTTCGTATTCACAAGAATTATTCAGAAAAATATGCTGGCAGCACAGATTGAGAACAGAAGAGCTGTAGGAAGAGCATCAGGACATGTGCCGGAAACTCTTCACAACATAAGAACAATACATACACTTGGCAAGGAAAATTATATGGCAGAAAGATACGATGAATATATATGTGAAAGTTACGCAGCAGTTGAGAAAACTAATTTCTATGATGCAGTATATTCACCTGTAATTCTTACTCTCAATGCAATTGTTGTTGCTGTGGTAATGCTTTTTTCAGCATCAGGTAACCAGTCAGTGCTTACATTTTTTGGCATGTCAGCAGGTACAGCAGTTGCGGTAATTAATTATATTTCACAGATATTTGCTCCTGTTGAGAGTCTTGGTATGGAGATTCAGACTATACAGTCAGCAATAGCCGGGGTACACAGAATTAATGAATTTTTCGAGATGGATGAATTCTTAATTAGAAAGGATTCATCTATCACAGAGAATACTGCCATGGAAGCTGACAGTGATGTGCTTGTTGATTTTAATAATGTAACATTCGCTTATGATGATAAAAATGTTGTTGAGAACTTAAGCTTTAGTATTAAAAAAGGCGAGCAGGTTACTCTGTCGGGAAGAACAGGTGCAGGAAAGAGTACAATATTTAAGCTCCTTCTAGGACTTTACGAGCCGGACAATGGAAGCGTATTGATTGCAGGTCAGAAGGTTACAGCTATTCCGGATAGTGGAAAGAGAAAGATATACGGATATGTTGAGCAGACTTTTCATATGGTTCCTGGAACTGTCAAAGACCAGATAACACTGTATGATGTATCAATTACTGATGAAGATGTAATTGAAGCAGCTAAGACAGCAGGTATTCATGATGCAATTATGGAACTTGACAATGGATATGATACTATATGCAAGCCGGAAGATTTCTCACAGGGACAGTGGCAGTTATTATCAATTGCAAGGGCTGCAGCAGCAAAGCCTGAACTGCTTATGCTGGATGAGATAACAGCTAATCTTGATGCTGATACTGAGAAAAATGTGCTTGATGCATTAAACAGGGTAAGCAGGAACAGGACGGTTATATCAATATCTCACAGAGCTAATGCACAAATGGGAAGAATTATAGAAATAGCTTAATTTTTCTAATGTTTCTACTGGCTTATTATGCATTAAAGAAGTATAATACCCATACAATATTATGTTCAAATGAGAAAGTTGGTATGTTTTATGAATAATAGATGGGTTAAATATTTAATGGCAGGTTCTGTTACAGTTCTTATGGTGCTGGTGATAATATTTATCATCAGGTCTGTTAAGGAGAACAGTCTTGTGGTGTCATGCCCTGATACTTTAGTTGTTGAGTATGGAAGTACTAATGATGAAGCGGATATTAATGAAACTATTAAGAAGAATGTGCTTGGAAAGAAAGATAATAAGACAGATATAGAGATTGAGGGAAATGTTGATGTCACAAAGCTTGGAAAGTATGACATTAAGATTGTTGCGTCAAGAAAGAAGAAACATATTTCTAGAAAAGTAGCAGTAAAAGTTGTGGATACTCAGGCACCTGTTATTAGTCTTTCAGGAGATACAGAGATTACCATAGAAGCCGGAAGTAATTATGAAGAAGCAGGATTTTCTGCAGTTGATAATTATGATGGTGATATTACAGATAAAGTGGAGACTTCTGCGGAGGTTGATACATATACAAAAGGTGATACTACAATTGTATATTCAGTTAAAGATTCTTCTGGTAATGAAGCATTTACAGAACGTGTTATACATGTAGAAGATACTACAGCTCCACAGATATCACTTACCGGCGGTGAGGTGTATTATATCAGGATGGGAGATACATATAATGAACCGGGGTATACAGCTGTGGATATATGTGATGGAGATGTAACTGATAAGGTATCAGTATCTGGGAATGTTGATACAGCTAATGCAGGAAAATATACAGTAACATACAATGTATCTGATAATTGTGGTAATGAATCTGAAGTGCAAAGAACTGTGAAGGTAGTTGCACCAATGTCAGATGATGCAGTTAATCCGGGTGATAAGGTTGTTTATCTGACTTTTGATGATGGTCCCGGACCATATACAGAAAAGCTGCTTGATATTCTTGACAGATATAATGTTAAGGCAACATTTTTTGTTACTAATGGAAAACCGGATTATCAGAATCTTATTGCACAAGAAGCACAGCGGGGGCATACTGTTGCAATACATTCAGCATCACATGATTATGCAAAGATATATCAGAGTGTAGATGCATATTTTGCAGATTTTGACGAGATGAATAGTATTATAACTGCACAGACTGGAAAAGCAGCAGATTTTGTAAGATTTCCAGGTGGTTCTAGTAACACAATAAGTAAGAAATACTGCTATGGCATAATGAGCCAGCTTGTATGTGCTGTTGAGGAACGTGGATTCAGATATTGTGACTGGAATGTTTCTAGTGGAGATGCAGGTGGAACAACAAGCACATCACAGGTTGTGGCTAATGTTATAGCGGGGATTAAAGGTAATAATGTATCAGTAGTTTTGCAGCATGATATAAAGAATTTCAGTGTTGATGCGGTTGAGCAGATAATACAGTGGGGGTTATCGGAAGGATACACATTTTTACCTATAATATCAACCACACCAATGTCACATCATGGCGTTAACAATTGATTTTAAAGTAACTTGAACTATATATATTAATAACTTGTGGATTTGCTATTGGTATTGTGATATAATTTTATTATATTGGAAGTACGGATGTATATGAGGAGTGGAATCGTTATGGGAGGCTGTTATCTTGGAATGGCAGGGCATGATGTGTTTAACAATAAAGTGCGGGAGATTGTGAACACTAATGAACACAGGGTTGTTCTATTAGCTCTGGATATAAGTAATTTTAAGTATATTAATGATTTTTACGGCATGGATGAAGGCGACAAGGTTATGCAGGATATTGCAGACTTTTATTTTATTAATGAACCATTGTGCCTTGCTTCACACGGAATCGGGTTTGACCAGTTCAGGGGTGCCTATAAAGTTGATAATATGACGGATGAAGATGTAGTAGAATATATTGCAAGAAAGAATCGCATTTTCGAGAAAGAATTGTCAGAAAGATATCCTCTGGTGTATCAGCATGTTTATGTTGGATTATATTTTTATGATGATTCATCACTTGATGTACGTATGGCGGTTGACCGTGCTAATCTTGCAAAGAAGTCAACAAAAGGAAGATTTGACATTCCATGTTGTGTATATTCAGCGGATAATTGCAATGAATATCTTGAACATATGGATATGTCTAATGAATTTGTGAGAGCGTGCGAGGAAGAAAGAATAGAAATTTTCCTTCAGCCTAAGATATCCGTATCGCATAATTGTGTTGCAGGTGCAGAGGCACTTGTAAGAATGAAGACAAGAGCAGGCGAGCTTATTTCACCAGCCAGATTTGTTCCAGTGCTTGAACATACAGGGATGATAGGAAAGCTTGATGATATTATGCTTGATAAAACCTTTGCTTTCCAGAGACAATGCATTGATAAGGGAATTAAGCCTGTTCCTGTCTCGGTTAATATATCAAGGCAGAGATTTACAAGTGAAGATTTGTTAAAATATATGCTTCGGCTGCAGGATAAGTATCAGATTGATTCATCACTTGTTGAACTTGAGATACTTGAAACAATATTTATTGATGCACTGGATGCTATGATTGATGTTATTAATGCATTAAGGGCAAAGGGATTTAAGATTAATGTTGATGATTTTGGCTCGGGATATTCATCACTTAACCAGATTGCCAATATTCCTGCTGATATTATAAAATTTGACAGAGTATTTGCAAACAGGTCATTAAAGAGTAATAAAGGAAGACAGGTTATAAAGTCACTGATTGAGATGCTTAAGATGGTAGAATATGAACTTGTATTTGAGGGAGTTGAGACTAAAGAGGAACTCGATACAGTTGTTTCTTATGGTTGTGATGTTATACAGGGATTTTATTTTGACAGACCACTTCCTGCTAATGAATTTGTTAATAAATATTATACTGGCAGCAGGGAGATTACTAATGGGACATAGTACGGACATTAATGAGAATGAACATTTGCAATATATTTTTAATGACTATAAGAGTGGTATAGAACATGGGATTCTTGTTGCTAACCTTACATATGAGCTTGCTAAGAGACTTAAGCTTGATGAATGGGAATGTTATGAACTCAAGATTGCCGGTATGATGCATGATATTGGAAAACTTAAATTATCAGAATACTTATATGGCAGAAATTCGGGCGAATTATCAGTCGAAGAGATGAAATATATGAGAATGCACTCTAAAATCAGCTTTGATGTATTGAAAAATTATGATTATTCAGATAATATAATGAAAGTTGTTCTCTATCACCATGAGTGCTACGATGGAAGTGGTTATCCTGATAATCTTAAGGGGACAGATATTCCATTGGGTGCAAGAATTCTTAAGGTGACAGATGAATTTGCTGCGCTGATATCTGAACGGCCGTATAGGAAAGCATTTGACATTGATACGGCTGTGAATATTCTTATTGAAGAGATTAAGAATATTGATATGAGAGTATTTATTGAGTTTCAGCGAATGATTCACGAGGAAGAAACATTTGAGATAATAAGAAATAGTAAGGTAGACTTAGAAAATCTTAGTCTTAAAGATATTCTATCCTTCGCAGATTAGTATTTAATTACAGGAAAGAGGTAAAGTAAGATGGCAGAGTCAATGGTTGGCTTAAAGAGATCGCACAGATGTACGGAGGTTTCATCAGCTGATATTGGTAAGAAGGTTACTGTAATGGGGTGGGTTGCCAAGAGAAGAAATCTTGGTTCACTTATTTTTGTTGATTTAAGAGACAGAAGTGGAATTCTTCAGATTCTTTTTGATGAAAATATAATTGGTAAGGAAGGCTTCGACAAGGCATATACACTTCGTAATGAATTCGTAATCGCTGTTGAGGGTGAAGTTATTAAGAGAAGCGGTGCCGTTAATGAGAATTTAAAGACAGGTGACATTGAGATTGCTGCAAAGACTTTAAGAATTCTTTCAGAGTCAGAGACACCTCCATTCCCAATAGAAGAAAATATCCAGACCAAGGAAGATATCAGACTTAAATACAGATGTCTTGATCTTAGAAGACCGGATATCCAGTCTAATATTATTATGAGAAGCAAGGTTGCAACTCTTACAAGAGCATTTCTTGCAAAGGAAGGTTTCTTAGAGATTGAAACACCTATGCTTACTAAGTCTACACCAGAGGGAGCAAGAGATTACCTTGTACCAAGCCGTATTCATCCAGGTAAGTTCTATGCACTTCCACAGTCACCACAGCTCTTTAAACAGATGCTTATGTGTTCTGGATATGACAGATATATGCAGATTGCAAGATGTTTTAGAGATGAGGATTTAAGAGCAGACAGACAGCCTGAATTCACACAGATTGATATGGAATTATCATTCGTAGATGTTGATGATGTAATTGATGTTAATGAAAGACTTCTTGCATATCTTTTTAAAGAAGTTCTTGATGTTGATGTAAAGCTTCCAATCCAGAGAATGACATGGCAGGAAGCTATGGACAGATTTGGTTCTGATAAGCCGGATTTAAGATTCGGTATGGAATTACAGAATGTATCAGATATCGTTAAGGACTGCGGATTCGGAGTATTTACAGGAGCACTTGAGAATGGCGGTTCTGTAAGAGGAATCAATGCAAAGGGACAGGGAAGCATGCCTCGTAAGAAGATTGATGCACTTGTTGATTTTGCTAAGGGATATGGTGCAAAAGGTCTTGCTTATATTGCAATTCACGAAGATGGTTCATATAAGTCATCATTCGCAAAGTTTATGACAGAGGATCAGATGAATGCCCTTGTTAAGGCTATGGATGGTGAAGCCGGGGATCTTCTTTTATTCGCTGCTGACAGAAATAAGATTGTATGGAATGTACTAGGTGCTTTAAGAGTAGAACTTGCTGATCAGATGGGACTTCTTGATAAGTCTGATTATAAGTTCTTATGGGTAACAGAGTTTCCACAGTTTGAATGGTCAGATGAAGAAGAAAGATTTGTTGCAATGCATCATCCATTCACAATGCCTATGGATGAAGATCTTGATATGCTTGAAACTAATCCTGGTGCAGTTCGTGCAAAGGCTTATGATATTGTTCTTAACGGAACAGAAATCGGTGGTGGTTCAGTAAGAATCCATCAGGCTGATGTTCAGAGCAGAATGTTCAAGGCACTTGGACTTACAGATGAAGTTGCTAATGAAAAGTTCGGATTCCTGCTTGATGCATTCAAGTATGGTGTTCCTCCACATGCAGGACTTGCTTATGGTCTTGACAGACTTGTAATGCTTATGGCTAAGAGAGATTCAATCAGAGATGTTATTGCTTTCCCTAAGGTAAAGGATGCATCCTGTCTCCTTACTAATGCACCTGATGTAGTAGACGCTAAGCAGCTTGATGAGCTTTCAATTAAGATTGAAGAAGAGAAAACTGAAGAGTAATATATAATAAAAGCCCTGCACTCATATGAAAGTGCGGGGCTTTTATTTATGATATTTATAAAAATGTTATTTAATAGTAATCTGTTCAACAGATGTATCAGCACCGCTTGTACTTACTCTGTAAAGGACCCCCTGATCTTCATAATACTGGAAAAATGTGTATTTTGATGTGCAGTGAATGTTGGTAATATTGCCTATAGCAATAGTTTCAATCTGCGTTCCATCAATATTCATCCTGTAAAGTCCGGTCATTCCATCTGTGCTTTCCACCTGAAAAAATATTTTGTTGCCATAAACATTATAATTAACGACTTTGTTTCCTTTTTCTCCATATAATAATTCAAGAGTTTTGTTAGATGTATTAAGTCTTACAAGTGAATAGTTCTTGCTTAAGTCAATGTAATATGCATAGCCGTTCTCAACATCTGCAAGATATGAATTGCAATCATATAACACAGAGGTTTTATCAGTTTTGGTATCGTAACTTAATATGTTATGTTTTCCGGCAGGATCAGAAAAATATATTGTTCCGTTATGGACGCACGCAGGTGAGTAAGGTGTGTCAGAAATTTTGGTATCTTTCTTTCCTGCAATGTCTACTTTATGAAAAGCCAGAGGTGTTGTGTCACTATAATGCTGGTAGTATAACGAGTTACCGGATAAGGCTATTGTTCCGGAAAGACTGTCGTATAATGCTTTCAGTGACTCACCGTTTAAGTCACAGCGGTAAACACCGAATAGCTGTCCCCTGAATATTGTTCCGATGGTTTCCTGCTTGAAATTATTCTTGACATAATATATGTAACTGCCACAGACATTGATTGATGCAACACTGTCATCATTTAATTTCATGGCATTAGTGCAGTCTGAATTCATTACATATAATTTGTTGTAATCGTATGGATTGGCAAAATATATTTTGTCATTGTATTCGCAGAACAAGCCTCCGTTATTGAGGTTACCTGCTGAATTGCCGATAGCATTATCGCTGTTGTATATGATGCGGCTGCTTCGGATAGATAAAAATATTGATACTGCGAGTAATAATCCTATTATGGTTATTACACTTATTGTGATGGCTTTTTTCATATGTTATCACTACTCCCTTATGAACATTATTTAAGAACATTTTCTTAAGTATAACATAAAGTACATTTATTGCATATCATTAAAAATGTGATACAATAAGAACAATACATCGCTTTAAAGAGGAGAAGTATATGTTAGATCTTAATGAAATACGAAATAATATTGATAAAATCGACAGTCAGCTTGTTGAACTGTTTGAAGAGAGAATGAAACTGACAACTGAGGTTGCAGAATATAAGATTGAGACAGGAAAGAAGGTTCTTGATCCGGCACGCGAGAAAGCTAAGTTGGAATCAGTTAAGAAGCTTGTCAGGAATCCCGATAATGTTCATGCTATTGATGACCTATTTGCACAGATTATGGCTAACTCGAGAAAGAATCAATATATGCTTCTTGAAAAGATGGGGCAGACTTTAAGAGAACCATATGAGGCAATTGATGAGATTAATAAAAAGAACTGTAAGGTTGTATATCAGGGGGTGCCGGGCGCATATTCATACGCTGCCATGATTAATTTCTTTGGTAAGGATGTTGATAATTTCAATGTTCCTACATGGAGAGAGTGCATGGAGGCAGTTAAGCTTGGAAAGGCAGATTATGCGGTACTTCCTATAGAAAATTCCAATGCCGGAATTGTTGCTGATGTGTATGATCTGTTACAGGAATATAATAATTACATAATAGCAGAAACTTATGTTAAGATTGAACATTTGTTGCTAGGACTTCCGGGAACTGACCTTGAAAATGTAACTGCTGTATATTCACATCCACAGGGACTTATGCAGTGTGACAGATTCTTAGATACTCACAAGAGCTGGCAGAGAATCAGTCAGGCTAATACAGCACTTGCAGCAAAGATGATTTTTCAGGAGCATAATAAGACTCATGTTGCCATTGCGAGTAAGGAAGCAGCAGAGCTTTATGGTCTTGATATCTTAAAGTCTGGAATTACAGACCAGGAAGGCAATACAACAAGATTTGTTATTGTTACTAATACAAGAAAGTTCGTTAAGAATGCACAGAAGATGAGTATTGTGTTTGAAACAGCCAATGAAGCAGGCACTTTATATAATCTTTTAAGCCATATTATATATAATGGGCTTAATATGAATAAGATTGAATCAAGACCTATTGAGGGGAATGTTGAAGGAAAGAGTTGGAATTTCCGTTTCTTTGTTGATTTTGCGGGTAATATTGATGATCCAAGAGTTATGAATGCATTAAGAGGCATTGAAGAAGAAGCTGAATCTATTAAGTTGCTAGGAAATTATTAATGTGTTAGAATTATAAATATGTCGTCAGACAATAAGCTATTAGATAAGTGAGGGAATTAAAGTGAATTTAGAAGAGGCAAAGCTTAAGCTTTCAAAGTACGGTCAGGAACAGATATTGAGATATTTTGATGAATTATCAGATGATGAGAAGGCAGCACTTCTTGAGCAGATTGATAAGACTGATATGGAAGTTTTATCTGCAATTGAACATAAGTCTGAGCTTGTTAAGAAAGGTGAGATTACACCTCTTGATGCAATGGAACTGGATGAGATAAAAGCTGATTATGATACATTTAAGAATACAGGTGTAGAGGCAATTAAAGCTGGAAAGGTTGGCGCAATTCTTCTTGCAGGCGGAATGGGAACAAGACTTGGTTCTGATAATCCTAAAGGAATGTATAACGTGGGAGTTAACAGGGAACTTTATATATTCGAGTGCCTTATTAATAATCTTATGGATGTTGTTAAGGAAACAGGTACATATATACATTTATTCGTTATGACTAGTGAGAAGAATAATGATGCTACAGTTTCTTTCTTTGAAGAGAAGGACTTCTTCGGATATAAGAGTGAATATGTACATTTCTTCAAGCAGGAGATGGCAGCAGCCACTGATTATGATGGCAAGATATATCTTGAAGAGAAGGGAAGAATGGCTACATCACCTAATGGCAATGGTGGCTGGTATATCTCTTTAAAGAAGGCTGGATTAACAGAGGTTCTTGAGAATAACGGAATTGAGTGGCTTAATGTATTCGCTGTTGATAATGTTCTTCAGAGAATTGCAGACCCTGTATTTATCGGCGCTACAATTGAAAAGCACTGTGCAGTTGGTTCTAAGGTTGTAAGAAAGGCAGCTCCTGATGAGAAGGTTGGTGTTATGTGTCTTGAAGATGGCAAGCCTTCTATTGTTGAGTATTATGAACTTACTAAAGAGATGATGGATGCTAAGAATGCAAAGGGCGATCCGGCATATAATTTCGGAGTTATTCTTAATTATCTGTTCGGGGTTTCTGACCTTGAAAGAATTGTTGGAAAGAATCTTCCATTACATATTGTTGAGAAGAAGATTCCATATATTGACGAGAATGGTAATCTGGTTAAGCCTGAAAAGCCTAACGGATATAAGTTCGAGAGTCTTGTTCTTGATATGATTCATGAGCTTGACAGTTGTCTGCCATTCGAAGTGGTAAGAGAAAAAGAATTTGCACCAATTAAGAATGCGACAGGTGTTGATTCGGTTGAATCAGCAAGAGAACTTCTTAAGAAGAATGGTGTTGCAATTTAGTTATTTTTGTTGTATGTTATTAATAAGTACTGTACAACTGGCGGAAGATGCCTTATAGGCATTGTGGGATAACCCACAGGGAGTACAGTTTATATTAAGAAAAGCCGACCGCCTGGGCAACGTTAAGCTATAAGCTGCGTTCCCAGACGGTCGTTTTTTTGCATTTGCCGCATGCGGCAAATTAGTAGTGATGGGAATAGGAGCGAAAATTCACAATCATGCTTGCATGGATTGGGGATTTTTTACGGATATTCCCATCGCTACTCGCGAAAAGAACCATGATGAGCGAACGCAGTCATCACATTTAACAGGAGGTCAGTTATGACAATTAAGAACCTTTCAGAGGAATTATCAGGATGTGCTTATCCGGGCAGAGGAATTGTTGCCGGTATGTCAGAGGATGGTAAGAAGGCGGTTTCAGCTTACTTTATTATGGGAAGAAGCGAGAGCAGCCGTAACCGTGTATTTGTACAGGACGGAGAGGGTATCAGAACAGAAGCTTTTGACCCATCAACACTTTTGGTTGCACCAGAGCTTATTATCTATGCCCCTGTAAGAGTACTTGGCAATAATACTATAGTTACTAATGGAGACCAGACTGATACGGTTTATGACGGCCTTTCAGAAGGTAAAACATTTGAGGAATCTTTAAGAGTAAGAAAATATGAGCATGATGCACCTAACTATACTCCAAGAATTTCAAGTGTGCTTCATATTGAGAATAATGAATATTCATATGCAATGTCTATATTAAAGAGCCATAATGGTAATCCTGACATCTGTGAAAGACACACATATACATATGATGCAGCATTTGCAGGAGAAGGACATTATATCCATACATATATGGGTGATGGCAATCCACTTCCAAGCTATGAGGGAGAACCTACATGGGTTAAGATATCTGGTGATATCGAAGAATTCACACAGATGATATGGGATAATCTTAATGCAGATAACAAGGTTTCACTTTTTGTGAGATATATTGATATTGCTACAGGTGAATATGAAACAAGAATTATTAACAAGAATGTAAAGTAATTAAATTAAGGAGAAAGAATATGAACGAATTTCAGTTAAAATACGGATGCAACCCTAATCAGAAGCCTTCAAGAATATTTATGGAAGATGGAAGAGACCTTCCTGTAGAGATTCTTAACGGCAGACCGGGATATATTAATTTTCTTGATGCATTTAACGGATATCAGCTTGTTAAGGAGTTAAAGAAAGCTACAGGACTTCCGGCAGCAACATCCTTCAAGCATGTATCTCCAGCAGGTGCTGCAGTTGGACTTCCTCTTACAGATGTTGAGAAGAAGATTTACTGGGTTGATGAAGCAATCGGAGAATTAAGCCCAATCGCATGTGCATACGCAAGAGCAAGGGGTGCAGACAGAATGTCATCTTTTGGTGATTTTATATCATTATCAGATGTATGCGATACTGCTACAGCAAAGCTTATCCAGCATGAGGTTTCAGATGGTATTGTTGCTCCTGGATATGAGCCGGAGGCAATTGAGATATTAAAGGCTAAGAAGAAGGGCAACTACAATATCATTAAGATTGACCCTGAGTATAAGCCTGAACCAATCGAGAGAAAGCAGGTGTTTGGCGTAACATTTGAGCAGGGAAGAAATGAGTTCGTTATTGACAAGGAACTTTTATCAAATGTTGTAACAGAGAATAAGGATATTCCAGAGTCTGCTAAGATAGATATGATTATTGCCCTTATTACACTTAAGTATACACAGTCTAATTCTGTATGCTATGTAAAGAATGGACAGGCAATTGGTATCGGAGCAGGACAGCAGTCAAGAATCCATTGTACAAGACTTGCAGGACAGAAGGCAGATAACTGGTATCTGCGCCAGAATCCAAAGGTCCTTAATCTTCCATTTAAGGATGGTGTAGGCCGTGCTGACAGAGATAATGCAATTGACCTTTATATCGGTGATGAGTATGAAGATATTCTCAATGACTGGGAGAGAGTATTCACAGAGAAACCATCTGTATTTACAACAGAGGAAAAGAAGGAATGGCTTGCAGGCAACACTGATGTAACAATCGGTTCAGATGCATTTTTCCCATTTGGAGATAATATTGAGAGAGCATACAAGTCAGGTGTTAAGTATGTAGCACAGCCTGGCGGCTCTGTAAGAGATGATCAGGTTATAGAAACAGCTAATAAGCGTGGAATGGCTATGTGCTTTACCGGAATGAGACTGTTCCATCATTAATACAGAGTCAGTACATAAAAATGTTGATAATTACTCATATTCATTGACTTTAGAGGCCTTATTTGTTAAAATTTACTCAATTAATACATGTAACAATTGAAAAAGAGGTGGTTTAAGCATGAAGATTCAAGATTTTGCTGATATGGAGAAGTTTGAATCAATTATGTCTGACTGGGCTGTGGCAACAGGATTAGCTACGGTTGCAGTTGGAGCTGATGGAAAGTATATTTCCGAGTGTTACAACTTTACAGATTTCTGTATAAAGCTTACCAGAGGAAGTAAGGAAGGATGCAGAAGATGTGAGAAATGTGATGCTGAAGGACAAGGTGTATATCATTGTCATGCTGGACTTGTGGATTTTGGTATTCCGCTTAAGTTAAACGATGGTACGGTACTTGGCTCTGTAATCGGAGGTCAGGTTTTACCTGAGCATCCGAATGAAGAGAAATTCAGAGGTGTTGCAAGAGAACTGGGGATTAATGAGGATGAGTATATTGAGGCGTTAGGAAAAGTTACAGTAAGAACAGAGGCAGAGATTAATGCAGCAGCTAACCTGCTAGGAGCAGTACTTAATAATTTTATTAATTCAGAATATAATTCTAAGTATAATGGACAATTGATTACAAAGCTTACAAGTGGTGTTAAGAGTTGTGAAGAATATGTGAGAGATATCAAGGAGAATACCAAGCAGCTTGATGGTATCCAGAGAAAGCAGAATATTCTTGCACTTAATGCATCTATTGAGGCTGCAAGAGCCGGCGAGGCGGGAAAAGGCTTTTCAGTTGTAGCATTAGAGGTAGGAAAGCTTGCTAAGAGCTGTACAGATCTTAATAACAGAATAACCTCAACTGTAGAAAATATATATGATGTTATACATAATATGGCAGATATAGGTAAGAGATAAAGAATACCAGTGGGTAATTACATATAGCGAATGTCAACTGCAAGATGCAATTTGTTGACATTCGCTATTTTCAGTTCTATAATCAAATAAAAATTTTAAAAAGAGGTATATCAATTATGACACCATTAGAACTTGCTGAAGAGATTATTAATGGAAGAAGAATTACAAGGCAGGACGACTTATCCTTTTTCCTGGATTGCGATTTGGATGAACTTTGTGAAGGGGCAGACAGGATAAGAAAGCATTTTATTGGAGATAAGGTTGATTTATGTTCTATAATTAATGGAAGAAGCGGCAAATGTCCAGAGGATTGTAAGTACTGTGCACAGTCAGCACATAACCATACAGATTGTGAAGTGTATGATTTTCTTCCGGAAGAGGATATTGTAAAAGCGTGTAAGCTGAATGAGTCAGAAGGTGTTGACCGTTTTTCGATTGTTACAGCTGGAAAAGCTCTTACTGGTAAAGAATTTGAAAAGGCTGTTCATGCTTATGAGACTATGAATAAAGAATGTGATATTGAGCTGTGTGCATCTATGGGGTTTCTTAATGCAGAGCAGCTTCACAGACTTCATGAAGCGGGTGTTACCAGTTACCACCATAATATTGAGACTTCAAGAAGAAATTTCCCTAATATATGCACTACACATACATATGATATGAAGATTGAAACTTTAAAGCTTGTAAAAGCAGAAGGTATGTGGGCGTGTTCAGGTGGCATAATAGGAATGGGTGAAAGCTGGGAAGACAGACTTGATATGGCGATAAGTCTTGCGGAAGTCGGAGTTGACTCTATCCCGCTCAACACACTGATGCCTATTAAGGGTACACCGCTTGAGAATGAGAGAAGGCTTACAGAGCTTGAGATATTAAGAACAATTGCATTCTTTAGATATATTAACCCGGAGGCTGATATAAGACTTGGTGCAGGAAGAGCACTTCTTACAGGAGATGGAATTAAGGCATTTCAGTCTGGTGCGTCTGCTACTATTACAGGTAATATGCTTACTACTGTTGCATGTGCTACAATTAGAAGCGATAAAAATATGTTAAAGGAAATTGGAAGAGAGACAAAATAATGAAATTAACAAAATATTTGAAAAAAGGAATGGCTGTGTTACTTACAGCGACATTTTGTGTGGGATTATCAGCAGGGCTGACAGGCTGTGGAAAAGATACAACTAAAGAAGATTCTAAGGATATTGATACATTCAGAATAATGATTGCACCGTATCAGGATGCTGATACGCTGCTTACAGGACTTGAGCCTCTTGGCGGCATGATTAAAGATGAACTTGCTGCACAAGGCTATAATGTAGGTAATGTTGAGATTACAGTAGGAACTTCTTACAGTGCAGTAGGAGAAGCTTTAAGTGCCGGAACAACAGATGCAGGATTTATTTCTGGCGGAACTTATGTTACATATGATGATGACTGTGATGTTCTGCTTACTGCACAGAGAAAAGCTATTAACAAGGATTCTCTTAATGCCAAGGACTGGAATGACGGAACGGAGGAAGCATTTACAGATAATCTTACAACATATTACCGTTCAATAATTCTTGCAGGACCAAGTACTAAGGGACAGGAGCTTGCTGCCAAGGTTAATGCAGGACAGAAGCTTACATGGGATGATTTGAATGGTGCAACATGGGCTGTAATGGGTGCTTCATCAGCATCAGGTTATATATACCCAAGTCTGTGGCTTTACAATAATTATGGTAAGCAGATAAGTGACCTTGCCAATGTCGTACAGTCTGATTCATATACAACATCTATGTCAAGACTTGCAGCAGGACAGGTTGATGTTATCGTTGGATTTGCACATATGAGAGCAAAATATGCAGCTAACTGGATGAGCAAATTTGGTGGTACAGATGATTGTTATAAACAGACTGCAGTTTTGGCAGTGACAGATCAGATAATGGATGATACAATATGTGTTAGTAAGAATTCAGATATTATGTCAGAAGGCTTTAAGAAAGCATTTGCAGATGCTTGTATTAATATAGGAAAAAGTGAAGACGGACTTAAAGTTTTGAATGTATTAAGCCATATTGGATATCAGTATGCCCAAAGCTCTGACTATGATGCAGAGCGTGCGGCGCAGAATATGTTAAAGAAATAATTCACCTTTAAGCTGTCTGGGAGGACAATATACATGTTACAGATAGACAGTGTAAGTAAATTATATAAAGGTGGAGACAAAGCCCTTGATAACATTAGTTTTTCAGTAGAACAGGGCGAATTCATATCAGTAATTGGAAAGAGTGGTGCTGGAAAGACCACTCTTTTTCGCTTACTTAATGGAATGATTAAGCCAACTGCAGGCCGTATTATTATTAATAACCAGGATTTTACAAAGCTTAAGGGAAGAAAGAAAAGAGATATTCAGAAAACAATAGGCACTATATATCAGGATTTCTGCCTTGTTGATACAATTACCTGCTTAGACAATGTGCTTAATGGGGCATTGGCAGATAGAAATGCTTTTCAGGCACTTTTGGGTATATTCACTAAGGAACAGAAGGAATATGCAAGAAAGCAGCTTGAAGCAGTGGGATTATCTGAAAAAATGTATTCATATGCGGGAAAACTTTCTGGAGGACAGAAACAGAGAGTTGCAATTGCAAGGGCACTAATGCAGAAGCCTGATATTATTCTTGCGGATGAACCGGTTGCTTCTCTAGACCCATATAGTGCAGAACAGATTACTGATATTCTTGTACAGCTTAACAGGCAGTACAATATAACGGTTATTATGAACAGTCATTCGGTAGAGCTTGCATTGAAGAAATCGGACAGAATTATAGGAATTGCTGACGGCAGACTTGTACTTGATAAAAAGTCGTCAGAGGTAACAGATGAGAATATTGAATTCATATATGGTGGTGCGTATGAAAAGCATGAATAGAATGAAGGTTATCAGAAGAATTACTACACTGGTAATGCTTTTTATAATAATATTCTGTTTTGCTGTAACAGGCTTTGATATGAATGTGATTATAAATAGAGGCAGTCAGGCTGTATTATTCATAAAAAGAATGTTCCCACCGGATACAGGATATTGTGGTAAGGTTATAGAACCACTTATTAAGACTGTGCAGATGTCAATTGCGGGTACATTTATAGGTGCTGTGTTTGGACTTTTTACTGCATTTTTATATGCAGGCAATCTTATTAAGAAATCATATGTAAGGATTGTGGTGAGAGTTATTGTACAGTGTGTAAGAACAATACCTGTGCTTATACTTGCACTTGTAGCAACATTTATATGGGGGCTTGGTGCGGCAGCAGGAACTATTGCAATAGCTGTATCGACATGGGCTGTAATGGCAAGAATTGGTGGTGAGGATATTGAAGGCCTGACACTGAAGCCATACGAAGCAGTTACAGCTATAGGAGCAGGAAAATTTAAAGCATTTTCACGGACAGTTATTATTGAACTGCTGCCGGGATATCTTAGCAATTCACTTTATGTACTGGAAGCTAATATAAGACATGCGGCAATACTTGGCTATGTAGGTGCAGGAGGAATAGGACTACTGCTTAATGAAAAGATAAGCTGGCGTGAATACAGCAGGGTTGGAATGATTCTTGTTATGCTTTTTGTCGCAGTGCTTGTGGTTGAAGGAATAAGTACATTCCTGAAAGCATATCTTGATGGACGTATTAAGAGAAATACAACTGCAAATGTGATTATAAGTGTATGTATCATGGTATTTTTTGTATACAGTCTCAGTGCAGTTAAAGATGTATCAACATCAAAGCTTGGTATTAAGGTTGTTGGTGCGATTATGCACGGAATTACACATCCGGACTGGGAATACATGTTTATGACCGGAAAGAGTGGCGTTATGTATCTTATGCTTGAAACTATTGCAATCGCAGTTGCGGGAACATGTGCCGGAGCAGTGTTTGCAGTAATACTTACATTGATTAATTCGAGAAAATTCGTTCCAGCACCTATGGCTTTTATTGGCAGGCTTGTTGTTATGGCAATAAGAACTGTACCTGTGTATGTGTATGGGCTTATATTTATAAGGGTTACTGGACCTGGCAGCTTTGCCGGAGTGCTTACAATGATGATGTGCAGTATCGGACTTCTGACAAAGAGATTCACAGTTGCAGTAGATAACTGGAATATGGCGGCATGGAATGCGTGTAAATGTGCAGGAACGGGATTTATAGCAAGATTACGGCATGTGGCGGTGCCTGAACTTAAGTTCCAGTTTAAGGATGCTGTGATGTACAGACTGGATGTGAATGTGCGGTCGGCAAGTACATTAGGACTTGTTGGAGCAGGTGGAATCGGCGCCCCACTGATTGTCTACATGAACAATTACAGATGGGACGCCGTTGGCTCAATTCTTATTGTATTGTTTGTTGTAGTTCTTCTTATAGAACTTCTTTCAAAATGTTTAAAGAGAATTCACTAAGCTTTCTTAAAACGGCTGTAGTCAATAACATATATGAAAATGTAAAGAACGATATAAAGAATTATTGCTCCGATTACATCGACTACAGAATGCTGCTTTAAAAACACGGTTGCAAGGCATATAAGGACGCAAAGGATTGAAGATAATGTCTTTGTTATTATATGTCCCTTTAAAGCTTTGCAACGCAGTAATGCAAAATTAACTGCAAGCGAGTTGTATACATGTATACTTGGAAATACATTTGTTGAAGTATCTATTGTATATAGTGCATTGATTATCTTTCCACAGAAGTTATCGGGAATATAATCAGGCCTTAATGTAAGACCATTAGGATATATCATGCATATTGTAAGAGCAAGTGACATACCGATTACAAGCGATAATGCAAACTGTAAGAATTCTTTATTATCTGCCTTAAAATACATATATATGCACGCTGCAACCACATACAAAAACCATAATACATATGGAATTATAAAATACTCACAGAAAGGTATCATATCATCAAAAGGAATATTGATGATATGAAGCCCGGGATAATCACTGTTAATAACTTTTTCAAGAGTCGAAAACCATGGAAGGTATATAAATATATATGCTGCAAAGCATATTCTCCAGCCTTTTCTTTTAAAAAAATCTTTCAATATTGTACACCTCTACATTTTTTAATATTATTAGCAAAATATTTCAAAATTATATCATTGTTGCTGAATAAATGCAATATAATAAGGTTTTGAAGGTTTACAAACCAAATAAATATGTAATATAATGATATGACACATTTGATGCAGGAGATTTATAAATGTTACATTTGAATCATTTGAAGAAAAGTTTTGGTAAGAACGAAATTCTTACTGATATTGAATATACATTTGAAGAAGGAAATATATATCCGGTTCTTGGCGGTGCAGGAGCAGGAAGAACAACTCTGTTTGAGTGTATCGCAGGAGATATTGCTGTAGATTCAGGCACTGTTGAGACTAAGGAGAAGTGCACGCTTTTCTTTGCTGCAAAGCAGAGTGTTCTGCCTATGCTTATTACAGGATATCAGTTTATCAGTATGCTTTGTGATATGAATAAGAACAGCGAAAAGCCTGAATATTATCTTGATAAAGTGAAGCTTACAGGGCTGATAAGAGACAGACATATTGCAGATTACAGTTTTGAGGAGAAGAAGAGGCTTCAGTTAGCAGCTTTTCTTATTCAGAAACCATATGTAATGATGTTTGATGAGGCACTTGATTATTGTACTGATGAATATATTGATGATATGCTTTCAGTTCTTAATGAATATAAGAATGACCATATAATTCTTATATCAACAGGTTTGTTGGATATTGCACATAGAATATCAAAGGATGTGCTGGTTCTTAACAATGGTGAACTCAATCCTATATCACATGAAACTATGCAGATTCCAGAGATAAAAGAAGCTGTATTAGACATACTTGGGGAGGCAGACAATGAAATTATTTAGAAAGCTGTTTGCTGAGAAAATATTACGATATTATGAGGGAACAGAGGCAGGAATTAAGATGATAAAGAGTTTTCCTGTAATAAGGAAACTGGTGAAGGATGATGCTTTTGGTGAAAAATCAAAAAGCAGGGCTATCGTTGGAACTATGGCACAGATATTTATGCTTGCATGGGAATTTATAAGAAAGTTCATGTATGTAATTCTTCTTATATATGTTCCCTATACAATACTTGCATATTTCTTCCCACTAATAAGGATTCATCAGGATATTTCTATAATATATCTGTTTATAATGCTTTCAACTATATGTGGAAGTCTTGCTAATACAACAATATTTGCAATGGGTGACAGGGATTATCTTATGATTCGTGTAATGCTTGTTAGTCCGTATATGAATTTTCTGGGGAAATTTATATATAAGATAGTAACAGAATTTGTATTCTATTTTATTATACTTATAATACTTGGAGAACCGGTATTTAATGCACTTATGTTGTGCATTGTTACAGCATGTGCAAGACCTGTGGGTGAGATGATGGCAATTATAACATTTGACCATTTCAGAGGTGTGTACGAAAACAGAAGTGTCCTTAATGGCACAATAATGGCTATATGTGTAATACTTGCATATGGACTGCCTGTGCTTAATGGCAGAATTGCAGCAAGCTGGATATATGCAATACATCCGTTTGTTGTCTGTGTTATGTTTCTTGTTGGAGCAGGCGCAATGTATTTTCTGTGGTGGTATAAGTATTATCGTGTGATAATAAGAGAGGCAATGCATAATAAAAGAGAATTTTAATTAAAGCAGGAGGACGATTATGTATCAGAAAAGCAGAAGATTTCAGACAAAAATAATTACATATGCAGTTCTGGTTATATTCAGTCTTCTTGTTATAGGAGTGTTTGTATACAGCTATGTATCTAAATATCAGGAAAATAAGCTGGATATCAAATCACGTTATACATTTTCAATAAGAATTGATGATCAGTGGAATGTTGTATCTGATGATTATGTATCTGATTATGATAATGATAATGTGTCTAATTTTACTAATCCGGATATGGTGGGGCTTGGAACTAAATGGCTCGAAAAATATATCTCACAGTACAGACAGAAATATGTTCCATATTCAAAGTATATTGTAAAATCAGGTATTGATTCAGTAAGCGTGCTTGACCTTTCAAGCAATACTGTTCTGCTGTCCTTCTGGGTTATTCCGCAGAATCTTAATTCGGATTATTTTTCTTCGTGGGAAGGTATTCAGGATGACGGAAGAATAAAATGTGAGTGGGTGGTTTCATTTTATCTTGATAACAACTATGATAATACTGCGAAGCTTTATGTTACTTCAGTCATGAGTTCAGAAGACTATGGATTGAAACAGTATTATGCACAGCAGGGAATCGATTCAGGCGGAGATACAGAGATTACAAGTAATTCTAACAAGGATCAGCTTGCTAATTATTCAATAAAGGATAATTCACTTCTTGTCACTTATGATAGAGAAAAATATATTTCGGTTCCTGTATCTTATTCTTATCTGTTGTATGAGCCTAACAGTTCAACAACACTTAAAGAAGGCAGTTATATGATAACCACAGAAAAAACTGCTTTTGTGTATGGAGGAAAGACAGTTAATAACACTAAAATTCCGGTTACTGTTGTTTATTCGGATGATAAAGGTGAAAACTGGACAACATGTGAACTTGATAAGATATATACGGCTGATTATTATTATGTAAAATTTTTTGATTCTGACAATGGTGTGATTGTCTGCGGATATGCAAAGAGTAATGATACTAATGAATCATCAAGGATATACAGTACAAGTAATGGTGGAGAAAGCTGGGATATAGTTGGAAGCGGACCGGCTACTAATATAATTAAGGGTGTTGTTTATGTATCATCAGATGTTGGCTTTTTCTGTTATGATTACGTTGAAGGTATGGATAGTAATCTTTACAAGACAGATGATGGTGGTAAAACATTTGCAAAGGTAATGCTTGAGGAGCAGGAACTTGATAGTTCAGCTGCGAATCCACAGGGGCAGGAGACCGAAACTAAGACTGATTCCGGAAAAAACGGTGCAGATTCTTCAGAACAGTTAAGATGGAGCGATGTATATAAGGAAGCTCTTACACCAGTTGTAGATTCTACTGGAATTATAACAATATATCTTACCCAGGGCAAAAATGCTGTTTATAATGATGGAAAAACGGCGGCAAAATATCAGTCATCTGATAAAGGAAGTACATGGAAATATATTGGCCAGGTTGAGATAAAGGATTAAATATTTATTAAAGTGTAAAAATATTTGAATAATATAAACATGCGTGGTATTATAATTATAGCAAAAGGAATTATAATATTACGCATGTTTTTTTGATATATGCATTTTCTTATGGACATAGGACGTGAATGAGGATTATTCATAAGGAGATTGTAATATGAAAAGCAGACATGGAAAGAAAAAGCGACTGACAGCAGCGGTTATACTATTAGGTATACTTGTTATTGGCTGGGCGGTGATATCATATGCAGCAGAAGACGAGTATAAGGTTCATCATAATATTACTATTGATCTTGGTGGAGGAACATGTGATAAGATATATTATCAGTCGCAGATTGATAATGGAGATGATGCCGGACAATGGAATGATGATCTGAGAATTGGGGAATATCTTGCTGACCGTTATGGAGAATACCATACTATTATTGATTATAAGGCATCTGTGCCGAAAGCAGATACAGTAACATCTAATTATTATGACTGCGTAGGAGTTACACCATATGTAAGAATTGGTGCGGTAAGCAGGGAAGGATATATTCTGAAAGGCTGGGAAGTTTCAGGAGACAAAGGCTGGCATACTGATTATGGAAAGAATGGCATTCGTGTTGAAATAGGGGCTTATACAGAAGAAGATATTGTTATCAAAGCAATATGGGAAAGACAGACATTTACAGTTCATTATAGTGCAGGAGTTGCAGCTGACAGAGGCATTACAGCTTATCTTCCGGATGATGAGGATGCTTATTATGGAAGAGGAGATGAGCTGACAGGTTTTGCTGAGGGTGCATCTGCTGATAATGGACTTATATTTACCGGATGGTCCTTTGACAGATATGGTGATTCTGGTATATTAGAACCGGAAGATATGAGTGATTATAACAAGGATGTGACTGTGTATGCTATATGGGATTATATAATTACATTTGATAATAACACAGATGCAGAGGTTACCGGTTATATGGAGGATATTACATCAAGGCTTGGCAGCAGAATCAGACTTAAAGGGAGCAGTCTGTCAAGAAAAGGATATTATCTGTCTGGATGGAATACGAAAAGTGATGATACAGGAAAGTTTTATTCAACTATGTCTGTTGTTGACCTGACACCTGATGATAGCGGAAAGGCCGTTCTGTATGCGATATGGCAGCCGATTTTTTATGAAGTACATCTGTATTATAATAAGCCGGAAGAATCAAGTGAGATGATGAAGATTATTGATAATTCAGACTGGGACTGGTATGAGGATGAAGGTTTTTACAGCAGATTCTATACATATGATGAAGAAGATGAACTTCCGTGTGTATCGCAGCTATATAGTCTTACCGGCTGGACAGGTTTAGGCTGGGAGACAGAAGACGGCACATATGTTGAAGGCGGTGTGCCTGAGAAGCTTAATCTGGCTGATAAGCTTGGCGCAGTTGTTGATATGTCGGCTGTGTGGAAAGAGAATATGTACAATATTAATATTGATTCTAACGGTGGATATGATGCCGGTTCTACAATTATCACAGGATATGAGAAAGAGAATGAACTTCCGGATCCGCCACTAAGACCTGGATATGATTTTGATTCATGGAACACTGAAGAAGATGGAAAAGGGACAAAGTACGAAAATAAGGATGTAGTTTCGAAGCTTGTTGAAGATGATGGCGGTAATATGACAATATATGCTCAATGGAAGAAGAAGAAAAAGCTGTGTCTTAAAGTTTCTTCTAATTCATATCTTAAATCATTGATTAATCCTGCAGCAGAAGCTCTTGCAAAGAACTGGTTTGGAAAGAATAATAATACATTGGTGGAAAATATGATGAATAAGTCTGATAAAGACTGTGTTCAGGTGTGGTCAGTAAGCAGAGAAGGAATCTCAAGAACGAGATGATATAACAGAAGATTATAGATGACAGCCTCCTGTTTTGGGGGCTGTTTTTAAGGTATGTATTTTTATGCAATATATAGATAAATATTTGCTTGAAAATTACATTTAATTATGGTAACATATTGTAAAGTTTGAGAGAAAAAAGGCATTTTTGTGTCTTTTTTTTTGCGCAAAAGTCATTTTAGCGCCTCTTGGCATATGATTAAATTAAATAAACGAAAGGAATTAAGGTGGCATTCATGAAAGCATTTTTGATACTTGAAGATGGAACGGTCTTTGAAGGAACCAGCATAGGTTCGACCCGTGAAGTTATTAGTGAGATTGTCTTTAACACATCTATGACAGGATATCTGGAGGTGCTGACTGATCCTTCATACGCAGGACAGGCAGTAACAATGACATATCCTCTTATCGGTAATTACGGAGTGTGCTATAAGGATATGGAATCCCAGAAAGCATGGCCAGATGGATATATTGTACGTGAGCTTTCCAGAATGGCAAGCAACTTCAGAAATGAAGATCCTATCCAGAAATTCCTTCTTGATAATGATATCCCAGGTATTTGTGGGATTGACACAAGAGCCCTTACTAAGATATTAAGAGAAAAGGGTACTATGAACGGTATGATTACAACTAATGAGAATTATAATCTTGATGAGGTACTTCCTAAGATTAAGGAGTACAGTGTTAAGGGCGTTGTAAGAAAGGTTACATGTTCAGAAAAGTATATTCTTCCAGGAAAAGGACCTAAGGTTGCTCTTATGGACTTTGGCGCAAAGAAGAATATTGCAAGATCACTTAATAACAGAGGCTGTGAAGTTACAGTATATCCTGCATATACTAAGGCAGAAGAGATTCTTGCATCTAATCCTGATGGAATTATGTTATCTAACGGTCCTGGAGATCCTAAGGAATGTGTAGAGATAATTGAAGAGATTAAGAAGCTGTATAACAGCAATGTACCGATATTTGCAATCTGTCTTGGACATCAGCTTATGGCACTTGCTACAGGAGCTGATACTCACAGACTTAAGTACGGACACAGAGGTGCTAACCATCCTGTTAAGGATTTAAAGACTGGCAAATGTTATATATCATCACAGAACCATGGTTATGTTGTAGATGAAAGCACATTAGACAGTAAGGTTGCAGTACCTGCATTTGAGAATGTTAATGATAAGACTAATGAGGGACTTGAATATGTTGGTAAGAATATATTCA
>ERZ773192.342-NODE-342-length-60363-cov-13.003499_pt1 | contig 60363 bp, 51 predicted proteins | sample MGYA00581010_ERZ773192 | MGnify/ENA primary metagenome ERZ773192 (study PRJEB29015, sample SAMEA2737741) | human gut metagenome | biome: human gut; feature: human-associated habitat; material: faeces | place: China | collected 2012 ...
GCCAGGGCTTGGAAGAAGGTAGAAAAAAGGGCATGATTGAAGGAAAACAAGCAGGAAAGATAGAAGGCAAGATAGAGGGCAAGATAGAAGGTAAGATAGAGGGCAAGATAGAAGCATACCTGGATATGGGACTTACAGCCGATGAAATCAGCCAGAAAATGGGGATTTCCAAAGATACGGTATGCGATATTATAAGTTCAGCCATAAAAGCATAGAATGTTATAATATAAATAGCACCAATTCAACTTACATTTGATGGACATCTAAAAATGTAGCAACCTCGAAATGTTAGACATAAGAATCTAACAATCTGAGGACGTGGCAGAGACCGGTGAACGTGGCAGAGATTGACAGACGTGGCAGAGATCGACGAATATGGCTGAAATCGACAAACGTAAAATGAGAGATAACAAGCTGTTTTTATCTTTTGGGATTTAGCAAGCTTCCCTGAGAAAATTTTTTATCTTTTTCTTTGCAAAATGGCGAAAAGATAAAATATTTCTTGGATTTATCACTTTTTGGAAGTTTATTTCCATAAAGTGATAAAATTAAGCACTTTTAGAAATCAGTTTTAACTGAAGGTTGAGCAAGTGGCTCTATTTATATTTTGAATTTTATCATTATATGGACTTTATCAGTAAGTGGGAAAGATTCCATCGATTCATGGATTAAGATATGTGAAAGATAATGCATGAGTCGATGGGATTTTTATATTAATGAATGCCGGAAAATTTATTTAAACGGATACAAAAAGGATACAAGTTTGAAGTATACTGTGTTCAGAATCTTAGATATCGATGATTTACATAGAGTGGCACGGCGCTGTGAGGTATACAGAATGCAAAGCTGCTACAGGGAGGAAATATGAAGTACAACATATTGCTAGTTGAGGACGAGCAGAAGATAGCCGAGGGAATAATGGACTACATGAACGGCAGGGAAGCAGAATATGAGACCTGTTTCACCTGGGCTGATGATGGGGATAAGGCACTGGAGCTTGTGTATGAGAACGAATACGATCTGGTGCTGCTGGACGTCATGCTTCCGGGGGCAGATGGATTTGAGATATGCAGGACCATCAGGGCAAAGAGTTATGTGCCTGTCATTTTTCTGACTGCACGGGGCAGGGAGGAGGATAGACTGTATGGCTATGACATAGGCTGCGATGACTATGTGGTGAAGCCGTTTTCCATGGCGGAGCTTTCTGCAAAGATCATGTCATTCCTCAGAAGAAGTAAGGGGCTGTGGGAGAAGAAGAGCAGCATAGAGGCTTATGATATCGTGATCTATCCGGACAGGCTTCAGGTATTTGCCGCCGGGAACGAGGTGAGGCTTGCACCGAAGGAATACGCCATGCTGAAGTACTTTATGGAGCACAGAGGAATGCTTATTACAAGGGATGACCTTCTGGTCAGGTTGTGGGGCTATGATTATGAGGGCAGCGACAGGGTAGTTGATAACCACATCAAGAAACTTCGCCAGGCACTTGGAGAGTCGGGAAAAAAGATCAAGACAGTATTTGCAAAGGGATACAGGATGGATTGATGGGAGCGATGCCGCAAGGCATGAGGATTATGGATATTTGGGGAATGGATTATGAGTAAAAAGAGAACAGAAGTAAAAATGTACTGGAAGAAACAGAAGTTTGGCATGTTCTTCCTGAAGGTATTTGTGCCATTTATATTGGCAGTATCAGTGCTGGGAGCAATAGTGACTGAGATGCTTATCTCAATGTATAACAACAGTGTGGACAATGCAAAGGAGCATCTTGATAAAGTAGTCAATACAGCTGAGCAGGAGGCTGCGAAGAATTTTAGAAATGCGGCAGATGGCAAAGCGGAAAAAGCTGTGGATTATGAATTTCAGACAGCTGAGAACGCATTTGCCGGAACGATGGAATATTATTGTTCGATGGCCCGCCTCGCTGTGATAGGTGATTTGGATTCGGAAGACGGCGTGCTGGCAGTGTATCACAGGGATGCCGATGGAAGTACTTCAAAGGTTGCATCAACTGGAGAGCGTGTATTTATGGGAATAGATGATGCAGATGGAAAAACTTACTACCTTTCATGTACACCTGAAGAGGACAGGGAGATGTTCAAGGAAATGTATAAAGTTCCCTCGTCCGGAGATATGCAGCCCCTGGAGATATATGTCAAGGGCAACAATTACTGGGTTGGGAAATATACTTATATCGACTGTGATGAAGATTTTCTGGTGACAGAAGAAGACGGGACAACCGAATTTAAAGATGACTATACGGTATATACAGTGACTAATGACAATATTCCTGATGGTTATGTAAGACTTGATATGTCAAAGGGATTCAGGGTATCGTTAAATATTGTCGGGGAATCTTTATACTGTGCAGACATTGATGAATATGAGAATGTGGATGAGCTGATAGATGCTGCCTCAGAGGCAGATTCTGATGGCGTTCAGGGGTATGCCGAAAAGGAATACAAATGCGGCTTTGGACACCACACCACGGAGGTGTCTGATCTGGGCAATGGATATTATATCGTTTCAGACTTCCATACAAATATCTGGAAATCACTGGTTGGAGTGCTTATGATATGCACTTGGGCGGGTATAGTTGTTCTGGGCGTGATACTTTCACTTGCAATTGCCTATGCCATGTATAAGACATACTTGTCGGCTTACGACATGGAGCAGTACAGACGTACAACATCCAATGCCATGGCTCATGATCTGAAGAGTCCCCTTGCGGTTATCCAGCTCAATGCAGAGAACCTGCGGGATGGAACCAATCCGGAGAAGAACAGGCATTACACGGATAACATAATCAATGAAGTTCACCAGATGAATACTCAGATAGCATCGATTCTAGATATGGCAAAGGCTGAGGATGTGAGCACTAAGCTCCATAGGACTGATGTGGATATCACTGCTATTGTAAATTCAGTGGCAGATGAGTATGCTGAGAGGATAAAAGAGAAGAATGTATCCATTGAGGTAAATGGTGCCTGCACAGTACATGCAGACGAGACGCTTATGAATCAGGCGATAAAGAATATCATGGACAATGCTGTGAAGTATGTGACTGACGGCGGACACATCACGGTGGAGATCTATGACGAAGAGATGTCATTTGTCAATTCCTGCGAACCGCTTGATAAGGACACACTGACAAATGTGTGGAAGCCATTTGTCAAGGGTGATAACAGTCGTCATGGGCATAATGGCACCGGACTTGGACTCTCGATCGTCAAGACCATTATGGACAGACATGGATTTGACTGTGAGATGAAGAATGTCGATGGGGGAGTGGAAGTGAGATTGATATTCAAATAAGAAGGAGTGGGATTTATGCATTTGTCGGTATCACAGGAAAAATTAAATGAAGAAATAGGTGATGAGTATCGCATGGATCAGCTCACGGCGAAAATCCGGGATACAGAGAATTTGATCTCTGAGTCCGAGAAAAAGATAGCTGCCTGTGAGTTAAAATACTCGGCGTTGTTGAAAAATTTCAAGATCACCATGATACTGCTTCTGGTTGTTGTGGGGATATTTGCTTATATAGCGGCAAATGCGGCGCTTATAGCGTACAGGTTCGTTGCACAGACGTATTTGTTTGTCTTTGTTGGGGCTATGGTGGTTTCGTTCATAGCATATGTGATAAGACGTGCCGCAAAAGAGATTCCTATGTACGTTCATTGCCGCCAGGAGGAGAAAGGAACTTCCCAGGATACCAGCAATTATGTTTATAGGATAAAGCAGGAGAAGAGACATCTGGCAGACTATAAGGCAGAGCTTGAGAAGGTTAAGCGGGAATTAGACAAAATTGTCGGCTGACAATAATTGGGCTGACTGCTCTAAACAGAGTAGTCAGCCCTTGCTGTATATATAACAGAGTTGTTTTCAGGCATTCTTGCTTTTATAATCTTCGCCCCAGTTTCTCATTGCATCAAGCACAGGCTGGAGACTCTTACGCGCAGCTCATGCGTGATGGAAATGTTGCGGTGACGGGCATGAACAGAGAATATCAGATGATAAGGCTGAGCGGAAAGGCGCGCAGACTGGATGATCAGAAGCTGTGGATCGACAGGATATTTGCGGAGAATCCATCTATGAACAGTGTGTACCAGGATGACAGTAGATATGTGCTTGAGCCGTTCTATATTGACAATGGGGCGGTGGAATTCTTTGATCTTGGCAGGAAACCGATAGTCAGAGAGACATTTGCGCTGGGGGGAAGTGAAAAGACTTTCAAGGGATACGAGATAACCGACAAATGTATCCAGTGCGGGAAATGTGAGCGGATCTGCCCGCAGAAGTGCATTAAGGATTTTGTGATAAATCAGACCCACTTGTCTGCACTAACGAAGGTGTTAGTCATGAACAAAGGTGATGTTGAACAGTATGACACGCCGGCGGAAATACTGAAAAATCCGGCGACAGACTTTGTGGCACAGATTGTCTACAGGCAGAGACACCAGTGCAATCTGCCGGATGGTCAGATCGGGGATTGCCGGTACAGCCTTGTGGCGGGGCTTGAATAAAGAGGGGGGCGGTCACAGAAGGGGCCTGACCCCACGGGGGCAGATAGGAGGAAAGAAATGAATCAGAGTGAAAGAAGAATATATTTGATAAAACGGTTGCTGGAAGAACGTGGTGACTGTGCCAGTGCGCAGATACCGTATGGCAGCGGGGAGCAGCGCAGACTACTCCGTTCACTTATGAATGTCAGGATGCCGGGAGATATTGACGATGAATTTCTGATGATACAGGATGAATACCTGACACAGGTAAATGATGAGAAAGGCATAGTGGAGCTTTGTGACATCCCAGAGATCCAGAAGGACACATACGTGTGGCGTGGAGATATAACAAGGCTTTCTGATCTTTCCCCGCAGATTGTTGCTTTCCAATCATTTGCAGAAAGAATGATTCGTGACAGGCAACGAAATCTGCAAGATCGCTGACCGCCACTGAGACGATTTGTTCCAGCGCGACATTACGGATATAGTGAATTGTGCATTCTCCTCGACCGGGCAATACGCTTAGATTCAATGACGGATGGGAATTCTCATTCCCGATTTGCCCAAATCATCAACTGGCATAATCGTTCACCTCAACAATATTTTATCGTGCCGGTTGCGGCTGTGGAATGACCTTATTATACTGGTAAACAAGCATGATTGTTCTGGTTGTGGACCTGATTTAATAGGCGAATCATTGCTTAATAAATAAGAACGAAATATAATATAGCTTAGAGATGAACAGATACGACTAATATATCAAGGGGTTTCTTAACTTGCCAAAATTCAGCCCCAAGATATTGCAATCTGTGAGAAATTAGGAAAATCTTAATGTTTTCTCATGAAATAATAAGGATGTTCTGTGTTTGACTTTGATAATATAATATATATACTCTTTGAAGGGAGAGTGACTTCATGTCTAATAAAATATTAGTAGTCGATGACGAAACAGAAATTGCGGATTTAATAGAAGTCTATTTGAAAAACGAAAACTACACTGTATTCAAATTTTATACGGCCCAAGAAGCCCTTAACTGCATTGAAACAACCCCCATTGATCTTGCAATTTTGGATATTATGCTTCCTGACATAGATGGATTCACTCTATGCAAGAAAATCAGGGAACATCATACCTACCCCATCATCATGCTGACAGCCAAAGATGCTGAGACTGATAAAATTACCGGCCTTACTCTTGGAGCGGATGATTACATTACAAAGCCGTTTCGCCCTCTGGAGATGATTGCACGGGTAAAGTCTCAGCTTCGCCGGTATCAAAAGTACAATCCTGCTCATTCTGATACCGGTGAAACTTCGTATGCCGCATCAGAAGATAATCTTGTTTGCGGTTCCTTGACAATGAATATCAAGGCACATACCTGCTTTTTGGGGGAAACGCCCTTGGTGCTGACACCTACAGAGTTTTCGATCCTGCGTATTCTTCTGGAAAATACCGGGAATGTAGTCAGTTCAGAAGATTTGTTTCACAAAATCTGGCAGGACGAGTATTACAGCAAATCCAACAACACCATCACCGTTCATATCCGCCACCTGCGGGAGAAATTGGGAGATAGTATGGACAAGCCCAGATTCATTAAGACGATATGGGGGGTAGGATATAAAATTGAAAGTTGATAAAAAAGACGAATACGTTGCTTTTCAATCCAAACTCATTCGACGAGTTTGCATGAATGTCATTACCTCTATCATTGTGGTGGTGGGGCTGTATCTTTTCATCTGGAAACAGCGAATTGGCGATCTGATTGTATGGATTCTGGAAACCGTATTCGACATGAAGCATGAAGCAGCATTTTATTATTACAGTGACCATTTTCGAGGTAATAAAGAAATTTTTTTCGCTGTGGCCGTTCTTCTAATATTTACAATCCTCATGGTACGAATTTTCCGGTGGGTTACCGGCTATTTCAGAGAGGTCAATCAAGGGATAGAGTCATTGCTGGAAGACGATGAAAAGAAAATCCAGTTGTCACCGGAAATGCTGCCATTTGAGCGGAAGCTAAACTCTGTAAAACAAACTTTAGCAGAACGAAAAATGGAAACCGCTTTGGCTGAACAGCGGAAAGACGAATTGGTTATGTACCTGGCCCATGATATTCGAACCCCACTCACATCTGTAATTGGATACCTCAATCTGTTGGAGGAAGATCCGAATATGCCCCCTGAGCAGAGGGCTGCGCGGGTTCATATCGCGTTGGAAAAAGCCTACCGACTGGAGACGATGGTAAATGAATTCTTTGAGATCACAAAATATAAATCTCAGAAAATCACCTTGTCCAAGGAAACCATCGACCTTTATTATATGCTGGTCCAACTATCGGATGAATTGTCTCCTGTTTTGGTTCCCAGGGGAAACACCGTTACACTGCATCTTGACGAGAACTTGACCATCGAAGCCGATCCGGAAAAGCTGGCACGGGTATTCAACAACATTCTGAAAAATGCCGCATCGTATAGCTTCCCACATACCGAGATTGTGATCTCCGCTGAAAAATTGGAACATGAAGTCATCATTCGGTTTCAGAACAGCGGCGAAGATATTCCAAATGAGGCATTGGCGTCTCTTTTCGATAAATTCTACCGGGGAGATCAGTCTCGTTCATCTGATACAGGCGGCACAGGGCTTGGATTAGCCATAGCAAAGGAGATCGTCACGCTGCATGGCGGGGCAATCAGCGCATCCAGCAAAAATCATGTGGTTACATTTACAGTCTCTTTGCCGTTGTCAAATTAGCAATTTCTTTGCATTTTCTTAGGAATCAATCAACTTCTTATTAAAACAATCCATGCTCTTGCCCAGTAGAATGATACTGACAGGAGCATGGATTTGCTCTTTTATGAAACAAATCACCGAAAGGAGCGAAATGATGGGAAGGATACTCCGCTGACTGTTACAGAACAGCATACACATGGAATCGACCTTCACCGCAATACGCCCGGCATTCCCCAAGGAATTGACGCGGCGGTGGCGGAAGGCCGGCTGGATTTGAAGGTCAAAAACAGCACCGCCTACACATTTCAAATCCAGATTTCTGTTGACAAATATCATATGAGAGGGAAAGTGTTGTCCGATGCAAAGCTGCGGACCGCCGCTGGATAGAACATAAGTAAAATCTCCCCCCTTACATTAGGATTTTCTTAGGAAATAAACAACTTCATATTAAAGTTCCAAGCGCCGCTGTTCAGTACAATAAATACTGACAGGGGCGCTTTTGTTCCCCTTCAGAAAGGAGGCTTTATATGATGGAAGAAAAAATGTTGCCTGTTCCCAATGAAGGTCATCGCCGGAGGCAAAAGCAGCGGCGGAGGCGCTTTACTTGGGGAAGTATTGCCACAGTCATTCTGGTCGTGGCTGTTTGTGTATATGCGTTCACATTGGTTGGAGATAAAGAATCGCCTGAAAATTCTCAAGTAAACGACACCACAACGCAGGGGCCTGATGATGTGCAAGTTGGCTTTGGGGGTGAAAGCTCACCCAAAAACACGCAGACAGCAAATGATGACACCGACTGGAACTTGGTGTTGGTAAACTATGAAAACGCGATCCCCGAAAACTACGAGCCAAAACTGGTAGAGGTGCCCGGCGGTGAGAAAGTAGATGAACGCATCTATGATCCTCTCATGGAGATGTTGGAAGCAGCAAAGGAAGGAAATTGGGATCAACAGCCTATGGTCGTATCCGGTTACCGCACGCAGAAAAAGCAGCAGCAGCTCTATGACGACAAAGTGGCTGGATACCGCAAAGAGGGAAATTCCCAGAGCGAAGCGGAGGAACTGGCAAAGCAATGGGTATCTGTTCCCGGATACAGTGAACATCAAATTGGTTTAGCCGTGGACATCAACGGAGCCACCTATGATCTTTATTTCTGGCTGCAAGAAAACAGCTACAAATACGGTTTTATCTTCCGTTACCCTGGAGATAAAACCGACATCACGGGCGTTGCCGAGGAAGTATGGCATTATCGATGTGTTGGCGTTGAGGCCGCCACAGAGATGTATGAAAAAGGGCTGTGCCTGGAGGAATATTTGGCAGAAAAGCAGGCAGAGCAATAAAAAGATTGAAAATCGCTGTTTTGTTTTGCAAGCCGAAGAAAAAGTTCCTCTGCCCGTCGGTCAATATCCGCAAGATATTCGGGTAGCTTGCCGCTCGTCAGCAAATTTGCATAGATTACCTTGTGGTGGCGTTTCAAATGGCGTAAATGCCGTTGTCCCCATACTCCGATTGGCTGATCTTCCTCCGGCTCATCATCTCCGACAACCAGGTAATAGTCACCGACCAATTCATATTTCAGTCCTGTGCGTTCATCGGTAATGTACTTTTCCATCATTAGCGCCTCCATCCCCACAACATTGACTTCTGCGGCTTTGCCTTGGCGACTTTGATTAATATCTCATCTACGGCTTCTGTGTACCGTCCCGCCGCAATCAACGAAAACCGAACCCTTGTCAGGTTAAATCTCGATCAGGCTGTGATTCCAGAAAGTCTTGGGAACAGAGCTATAGGGATAAATGCGGATATGGCGGAGGGTATAAGTGATATATTCAAAAAAGTGTGATCCATTGAGTTATATACGTTTTGGAGAGTTTTGTAAAAACTGTAGACAGAGCTTTTTGCAAGTGATATAATCCGTCCAAAGCATAGGTTTCAAGTCAAAGATTTCTACGGCAAAGATCAGTATTTCATATCTTTATCTCACGAATTTCACATGCTTTTGTATCACATTTTGTAAGCAGGGGATTCTGGTAAAGAGTAAACTTGTATGTTCAGTCAGACATTGTTATCCCCTGAAATAAACACTCAAGGAGGACAATGAATGGCACAGAAAAGTAAAAATGATTATTATCTTGATTATTCTATTCTTAACAGGGAGAATGGAGATATTTTTAAGCAGGCAATCAACAACCTGTCACAAATACTTGGAAACGTAAATGAAAAGTATAAGGATTCTATATTCCGAATGTTAGTGAATGACAGGAACGTTGCACTTGAAATTTATAATGCAATGAACGGATCAAATTATAATAATCCTGATGATGTAATCGTGACAACATTGAAAAATGCAATATATATGGGCGTGAAGAATGATGCCTCTTTTATTATTGCATCACATCTCATGTTATACGAGCAGCAATCTACAGTTAATCCTAATATGCCTTTGCGTGATCTGGAGTATGTAGCATGCCTGATGGCGGCACTTACATATAATGCGAATATTTACAGTAGACGATTGATCAGACTACCAGAGCCTAAATTTGTAGTATTCTATAATGGCAAAGAGAAAATCCCGGAAAGATATGAGATGAAATTATCGGATGCATATGAAAAGCATACAGATAATCCGGCATTGGAGTTGAAGATAGATGTTCTAAACATCAATCCTGGATATAATGAAGATCTGTTAAAAAGGAGTCCAACTCTTTATCAGTACATGGAATTTGTTAGTACCGTCAGAAAATTTCAGAACAAATATTCATTTGATGAGGCGATGGAGCTGGCTATAGATGAATGTGTGAAAAATGGAATTTTGTCTGACTTTCTAGAGAAGAACAGGGCGGAGGTGCTGAGAATGAATATATTTGAGTATGATCAGGAAAAGCATATAAAGATGGAGAAAGAAGAATCACTTGAGGAGGGGATTCAGATAGGAGAACAGAATATCCTCATGAAACAAGTAGGCGCAAAAATAAAGAAAGGGTATACAATTGATCAGATAGCGGAGTTGCTCGAGTATCCGGTTGATGAAATTGAACCTATTTATAATATGGTAAGAGAGTCTGCTGATAGTTATAAAGTAAAGAAAATGGCTTCAGAAGATAGAAATGAGACAGAAAAAGATAACAATTAAAATAATTCCAAAGTAAGGCTGCACTATCATCAATTGATAATGCAGCTTTTTTGAACGTATATTTTTTATCGTTTCAGTATCGCATCCATATCCTGTTCAGGAGCAGTGATCGGGTTTAGCTTATAATTTTCCACCAGATATTTCACCACGGTTTCAGACATGAACGCAGGCAGTGTCGGGCCGATATACATGTTGCGCACGCCCAGCGACAGCAGGGTGAGGAGGATACAGACGGCTTTCTGCTCGTACCATGACAGTACAAGGGTGAGTGGAAGGTCGTTTATGCTGCAATGAAATGCATCAGCCAGAGCCAAAGCAACCTTGATGGCACTGTAGGAATCGTTGCACTGTCCCATGTCGAGTATTCTTGGAATCCCGTCAATTTCGCCGAGGTCGAGATCGTTGAAACGGTATTTGCCGCAGGCGAGGGTGAGGACAAGGGTGTCCATCGGAGTCTGCTTTACGAATTGGGTGTAATAGTTGCGTCCCGGATGTGCGCCGTCACAGCCTCCAACGAGGAAAATGTGCTTGACATGTCCTGCCTTGATGGCGTCTATGATCTTACCAGCCTGTGACAGAACCGCGCTGTGTCCAAATCCGGTTGTCAGCATATGACCGCCGTTTATGCCGCTCATGCTCCTGTCGTGTTCATAGCCGCCGAGTTTCTGTGCGTGCTTGATCAGAGGGGTAAAATCTTTCTTCCCTGCTCTTGTACCGGAGATGTGTACCATGCCATCATAACCAACAACCGATGTGGTGTAGATCCTGTCTTTGTAGCTCGGCCTTGGCGGCATGAGACAGTTGGTGGTAAAAAGCACCGGCGCGGGTATGTTCTCAAATTCCGTCTGCTGGCTCTGCCATGCGGTTCCGAAATTGCCCGCCAGATTATGGTATTTGTTAAGCTCCGGATAGCCGTGCGCAGGCAGCATCTCGCAGTGGGTATATACATTTACTCCTGTCTTTTTAGTCTGCTCAAGGAGCTGTGACAGGTCGTTTAGGTCGTGACCGGAGACCACGATAAATGGCCCTTTTTTGATGTCAACATTTACTCTCGTAGGCACAGGATTGCCAAATGATTCAGTGTTGGCTTTGTCCAGCAGCTCCATGCATTTGAAATTGACTTGGCCAAATTCCATAATGAGATCTATCCATTCCGTAACGCTGTGCTCTTTGTTTACCTCGCAAAGTCCTTTGTAGAACCATTTCAAAACTTCATTATCTGTGTATCCAAGGTTCATGGCGTGGTGGGCGTATGCAGCCATACCCTTGAGACCAAACAGCAGGGTGGAACGCAAGGACACTATATCGGTGTCACCATCCCAGAGATCAATCACGTGTATCTTTTCAGCCTCGGATTTGCTGATCTTGTTCTGTTCGTTTTTAACTCTTCCTATAAATTCTTTTATAGCGCTGTCGTCAAAGTTGACATTTGTCAGGGTGGTGAAAAGGCCGTCTATTATAAGTTTGTCGGCGATTTTGCTGTGCTTATTTTCTTTTTTTGAGAGTTCGGCAAGCTTTATGAGTTCGCATACGAGCTCATCCTGTAGATTTGATGTGGACGGCTGCTTGCCGCACACTCCGGTATTGATACATGCGGATCCCCCCGCTGTCTGCTGACACTGAAAACAAAACATATTTGACATGTACTGTATACCTCCTGAAATTATGAATCTATCTGAAAAAAATGGTGACTGCCTGGCAGTCTGTGGATTTTCTTCTAAATAGAGTATGGACAGTGAACAGGAGTTTTATACTCAAATTTGCTAAAGTATATCTGTAAAATAACATTTAGGGGGATAAAAAACTTTCGTTGCTCAGATAGAGGCGCCCTGAGAAAAAATGGGGGCGGAAGTTGAAATGAACTTAAAATCAGAAGAATAAAAAAGAATACAAAAAAATCGGTGCGACGGGATTCGAACCCACGACCTCTTCGTCCCGAACGAAGCGCTCTACCAAGCTGAGCCACGCACCGATAGTGTTTATCAACACTGCCATAATAGTATAAGAAGATTCTGAAAAAAATGCAAGGAGTTTTCTAAATAATTTGTCATTAAATTTACCAAGAGATTTTCATGGCAATTTATCTTCAGGGTATACGAAAAGCTCTTTTATGGAACAGAAAATATATCAAAGGCAGAGTAATAACCAGAAAGTAGTTGATATGAGGATAAGGTGCAGGTGGTGATGTACAGAATGAACATCGCCTGAAATAGAAGGAGACGATAGATTATGAAGATACTTACACTCTCGAGAAATCACCACACATATATAGATGGAGATGTGATATATGCGGCGTCAATAGGTGCCGGAAAGATTTATCCGGAGGCGAGGCTTAAGATGCCTGTTATCAAGGCGGTCATAGACAAACTCATAGAATGGAAACCAGATGTCATACATTCCCAATGCGAGTTCTCAACCTTCTAGAGGATGTGCTTGAAAAGTATGATGTGTTATGTCCTGTTGAGGTGATTCCATCTGGGATTGACACGGATAAATTCTCCACAGCGATATTTGCAGACAGAGTTGAGAAGCTTTATATGAATGTGTGCGAGCTGCAAGCACTGGTGCTGAGGGCTTGCTAGAAATTTAATCTGTATGAATTCTCTAGTGGCTGTTGGGATAACCATGGAAAAGATACAAAATTATCTCCAAATAGATGAAAAAGCTCTAAAAAAGAAAAAATTTTAAAAAATTATCCGTAGGACACAGAATAATGTGTTTTATGGATAATTTTTTTATCTTTTAAGTGAAAACATTGTATATGAGATAAAATGTAGGTGATAAGCAAAGATGGCGAGATGACCGGATGCATGAGTTACTATCTAGATGAAAAAACTAAAAAAATATGCTTTATTTAAAAATATAGTTGACAATACTATGACACTAGTGTACTATTCAAATAGTACAGCGGTACAGCGGAGCTAGACAACATACAAGGAGGAGGTGTGTGATGGAATTTAAGACGAATATCCCCATATATCTTCAGGTCATAGAGGATATAAAGCAGAAGATCATAGCGGGCACACTGCCTTTGGGATCTAAGCTTCCGTCATCAAGAGAACTTGCCATAGAATACCAGATAAATCCGAATACTGCAGCGAGGATTTACAGCGAGATGGAGTCTATGGGGTTGTCCTATACCAGACGTGGAATAGGAACATTTGTGACGGAGGATGACAAGGTCATAGACGACCTGAAAAAGGAGAGAATAGAGGAAATCATACAGAGCTTTGATGAACAGCTCACCGGTATGGGATTTTCACACGATGAGATCCTTGAGCTGCTAAAAGAACACTTCGGTAAGTAAAAAGAAAATAAAAAAGAATGAAATAAGAAGGAATAAAAAAGAAGGGAAATGATACAATGTTAAAATGCGAACATCTTGTTAAGAAGTATATCACCACCACAGCGATATCCGACCTGTCGCTGGAGATAGAGCCGGGACACATATATGCGTTGCTCGGTCCAAATGGAAGCGGAAAGTCAACACTTATGAAGATCATAGCCGGCTTGGTCAAGCCGGACTCAGGAACTATCACGATAGATGGAGTGCCTATGACATACAGATCCAAGAAAGACATAGCATATATGCCGACGGAGGCATTCTTCTTCGGATATATGAACTGTAAAGATATAGGAAAGTATTACAAAGATTTCTTTGATGACTTTGATTATGACAAATACATGGGACTGCTTGCGGAAATGGAGCTGAATCCCGATCAGAAGGCGAAGAGCATGTCTTCAGGAATGCTGGCAAAGCTCAAGATAGCGGTTACTCTGTCCAGAGACAGCAGGATTGTTATGCTTGATGAGCCACTGAACGGAATAGACATCATAGCGAGGGAGAAGATCATCAGCACGATTGTCCGGAATATATCGGATGACACAGCCGTGCTCATGTCAAGCCACCTTGTGGATGAGCTTGAGAGGATCGTGGATCACGCATTCTTTATCAAGAATGGCACCTGTGTGCTTCAGGGAGATGCAGAGGAACTGCGAGTGAGCAGGGGCAAGTCGATAGTTGATATGTATAAGGAAATATATGCTTAGGAGGAACCGCTATGAACGAAGTTCATACTAGGAATCGGTTCCGACGACCTGCCCCGCTCGTGTGAGCGAGAGGGGCGATACATATTGGATAGTTAAATTTGTTGATGAAGGAGAGATAGATATTATGTTAAAGATGATGAAATATGAATACAGACGTGGAGTATTTCCACTTCTGGTGGTTATAACGGCTCTTGCGGCAGCAGAATTGCTGTTCGTGATTGGAATATTTGCAGAAAAGAATTTGTTAGCTGGACTTGGTATCACCTTCCTTGTGATGGGAGGTTGGGCTTCGTTTATGTTCGTCTTGATATATGGTGTGATAATATATAGTCAGGATCTGAAGAACAAGACTGGGTATATGGTGTTTATGACGCCAATTTCAAATTACAAGATTATCGGTGCAAAGCTGCTTTCAATCCTGCTCACCGGTGCGACACTTGTGGCCTTTCTTGGACTGCTTATAGTTGTTGATTATAACCTGCTTAAGTCACATAACGGTGGTGTAGCTAGCGTTGAGCTTGTGCTGGATGATATTCTGGGAACAAGAGGATTGTCAATAGGAAGTGTCATTGCAAATGTTGCAGGGTTCATAGTAGTAGCACTTATTCAATTCTATACAATGATAACCATAGCGTACCTCGCAGTGTCACTGTCTTCCACAGTGCTCCAGAACAAGAAGATAAAGGGCGTTGTCAGCTTTATACTTTTTGTGGCTCTTTATGTGCTGGTGAGCTACATAGCATACAAGCTTCCGCATCTTGGGACGGACATACAGGTGGAGACTATGCTTTACGCTATGTATAAGAATATACCGCAGCTTATACTCTACGTTGTATGCATGATCGGCAGTTATATAGGAAGTGCGACACTGCTTACTAAGAAGATCAGCTTATAGGCGATATGCTGTAATATGAATGCGCGCGTGAAACGACAGGAGATATGAGGATGAGGAATGGTGATGTGATGAAATATTTTAGATACCTGGTTACAGGAGTCTGTACAGGAGTCATAGTAGTGCTCCTTGTACCTGTGGCTGTGTGTGGGATCTGTGCATATGGTGTGTGGCGGCTGCTCAATATGGTAACAGGCGGAAATAAAGAGCCGCGCAGGACGATGATAAAGCAGAATTTATAAATGTATATTTTTAATCAATAAGATAACCCGGAGTGAGAAAATGTCTCACTCCGGGTTATTGACGTTCGGGGAGGAATCCTGTAGTATTTTCATCAGGGTTAGGCAAGGCTAACTAAACGTGGAAATGCTTTAAATCACTATTTAAAATGTGGGCTTGTATAGCATTTTCCTGTTATTCTCAAACACCTATTTGTCACAAGGAGGTTTTGTATGAGTGAAAATACATGGGAGATCATGAAGGGCATGGAGCTCGGCGATGTGGAACTTCAGATGGCACTTCAGTGTGCACCAGTGATAATGGGCGTCAAGGTGTCAAATCTTCTGAACATAGAACTCAGCGGATATCGTCAGATGGTGGAGATACTGAAGGACAGCGATATATGTATGTACACACTGGGAGCAACCTGTGGCAGGGTAAATGTATTTATCTACAATGCGGCAAAGCTCAGGGCATTTGTCCAGAGGAATGATGTGCAAAGACTTATGTCTGAGCTGGGATATGCAGACATGGAACTTTCTGAGATCCTCGCTGAGTTCCGCGGAAAATATCAGCAGTACTTAAAGAGCAGAGGAAGATTCACCTCGAAACAACCGGCACAGGAAGATATAGCTTGTGGCGATGGAGCTCCTGGCAAGGAGTGGTTTCCACACGAGATGGGCTTGCTGCTGGGATACCCACCGGAGGATGTGGAGGGTTTTATTCGGCAAAGTGGCAGAAATGCACTTTGTTCCGGCTACTGGAAGGTGTATGAGGATGCTGAATCAAAGCGGAGAACATTTCATATATTTGAATGTGCGGAAGAGAGACTTATCCAGTTTCTTTCAAATGGACTGCATATGAGAGACATCATGGGGATGTACACGGCGAGTAGAAACGCCGCGTAGGATTCAGCTGATACAGGTATAGTATCCATATAGTGAGTTTTTAATTACACATAGCACACTGAACGAAGTATATGGAAAGATGCAGATAAACACAGTTTACAAGGATGTATAGGGAAAGCCCCTTTTACATATAATTTTCATAAGGAGGGACCCACGCAAGTGGGAGGAATCCTTGTGAAGGAAGGAAGCACACTGATGTGTGCGCAGGTCATCAAGCAATGCTTGATGACAGTTCACGCAGACGCCGCGCGCAGCGCATTGGAATGCGTCTGCTCCACATAATTTCATAAGGAGGATTATTATGAGCAAAATTAATATCGTATTCTGGACACAGGGCGGAAATACACAGATGATGGCGGAGGCTATCGCGGATGGCGTGAGAGATGCTGGAAAGGAAGCGGAGGTAGTATTTGTAAGCAGCATTACACCGGATGCACTCAAGGATGAACTAGTATTTGCACTTGGATGCCCGGCTATGGGAGCTGAGGTGCTTGAGGAGGCTGAGATGGAGCCATTTGTTGCTGAGGTTGAGGGATTTGCGGCAGGCAAGAAGATCGCACTCTTCGGTTCATACGGCTGGGGAGATGGCGAGTGGATGCGCGACTGGGAGGCGAGAATGCAGTCAGCAGGCGCAGAACTCGTAGGCGGAGCCGGACTTATGTGCCATGAGACACCTGACGCAGAAGGCCTTGAGGAGTGTAAGGAGCTCGGACGCCAGCTGGCAAATGCCTGATTGATGGACGATAAAAAATAACCATATATATGCAGTCACGTTCGGCTTCCCTTGATTCGACCAGTTACATATGCATGCGGCTACGCAAACGATAAGGGCGTTGTTTGCTTCGCCTTAGCAGGTAACTGATCGAACCAATGGCGCCTTCACTACCGACTGGCATATATATGGTTCTTTTTTGTGTTGAATTTGTTCTTAGTGTCCTGCGTACTGAGCTTTGTGGGTGCCGTGGCGCCTGATGTGATTGGTTATGTATGGTGCGATGGCGATGTGCTTGTCCATGACATTTCCAACTATGGCGATTCCCTTGCCCATGGTGAATGCAGCAAGAACTGTGCCGATTCCCAGACCGTAGATATGACCAAGGATAAAACCTGTCATGGCAGCTGTCGTTGCAAGGCAGATCACATCAAACGAAATCTTAACCTTGGAATATTTTGCCGATATAATCTCAGACAGCTCTCTTGGGAAAAGGTCTGTCGGGATGATCGGAAGTCCACATCTGTTGGACAGTGCGATTCCGATACATATCAAAATGTAACTTATCACAAAGTAAAGGATTCTCCATGGGAGGGCAGTTGGCAAAGCCCCGATCCACATCTCATGGATATCCAGCATCTTGCCAAATACGAAACCAACTATGAAACTGCACAGATATTGGGGAACGAATTTCTTTCTCATGATCATGAGGGTGAGAATAAGTACGCCCTGAAATATGTATGTCCAGGTTCCGAGAGTCAGTCTTGGAAGAACCAGCGAGAATGCGTATGGCACGCTGGATATTGCCGATATTCCTGCTGCAGAATAGAGCATGAGAACCACTCCGAAACTGTTGATGGTGACTGCTGTTATCAGGGCAATTTCTCCCCACATGTTATGCAGATGTGCATTTCCTGATTGAGTATTCATTTTCTGCTTTTCCTCATTTCTTTCTTTATATAATGTGTTTTATAACATAGCCTTTGATTTCCCCGGCATCAGGGAAGCTTTATTGTATAAGACTTCATATATGTATATCCCTGCGGTTTTTGATTGTAGCACCGACAACACCACATAACAAATAAATAGTTTTTATGGTTTGATAGATTTTGTCTATAAAAAATATTCGGATTGTATTAAAATATGAATATGATCATATTTTTATAATGGAAAATATGGTATAGCCAAAATGAATTGCATAAAATACTGGTCAGTTGCACTGAGAAAAAACAGAAAAGATGTTATAAATTAAAAAGATACGAAAAATAATGAAAAAAGGGAGGCATACATGAATCTGTCATATATTAGATATTTTGTTGAACTGGCCCATGTTCAGCATTACACAAATGCGGCTAGAAATCTGAATATAACGCAGCCAAGTCTCAGTCACGCCATATCCCAGCTTGAGGAAGAACTTGGGGTAATGCTTTTTGAAAAGAATGGGCGCAATACAGAGCTCACTGCATTTGGCAGAGAATTTCTTGCGTGTGCAGAGCATTCGCTGGGCACGCTTGATGCGGGAGTGAAGTCCATACAAAAAGAGGCTGCCGGGGATGGTGTGATACGGCTTGGACTCATAAGACCTCTTGGAATGGAATTTGTACCGCGTCTGGCAGCAGAGTACCTGAAGAAATGTGGAAACAGAAATACGTCGTTTACATTTCACACAGGAACCACAGGGCAACTGCTTGATGATCTTGCGGCCAGAAAATATGACATGGTTTTCTGTTCAAGACCGCCTGAGACGATGGGATTTTCCGCCATTCCTGTCGGCAGACAGGATCTTGTTGTCATAGCACCGTCAGGACATCCTTTGGCAGACAGAGATTCGGTGACACTTGAGGAGACACTGGGATATCAACATATATATTTTTCGAAGGGATCTGGAATGAGAAGTCTGGTGGATGAGATGTTTGAAGGACTTGGCAAAGCCCCTGAGATAGCATGCGAAACGGAGGAGGATGAGGTCATAGCCGGACTTGTGGCAGCAGGGTTTGGAATAGCGGTAGTCCCTTACATGGATATACTCAAAAGGCTTGATGTGAGGGTCCTTAGCATAAAACATCAGAATGTTGACAGGCTTTATTATGTTGTTCATGACAGCCGGACATATATGTCCCCTGTGGCGACAAAATTCCATAAATATGTGTTATCTAGTAATTGACAAATTAAGGTATGTTATATAGAATTATTCTCATGTAAACTTATAAATTTAAAAAAATGTTGCACAAATCAAATTGTGCAAATGTCACGATGAATCGCCAAGGAAGTATAAGGGGGCGCATAGTTAGTGGATAGGACTGCTGTATTTAATATAGCATTTGAAATGTGGGGAATATTAATTTGTCTGTTTGCATTTGCGGTTATATTCCTTCAGAAGAATAATAATAGAGATAAAAAGAATATAAGCCTGTGTATGGAGGCTGCATGTATCATCCTGCTGACTGCAGATATGTTGACATGGTATTATCAGGGAAAAACAGGGCAGACAGCCTATTACATGCTAAAGATAAGCAATTTTGGCGTGTTCTTTATCAACTATTTATATATGACTTTGTTTACGTTTTATCTTCTTGTCATTCTCAACAGAGGAGAGATTAAGATGCCAGCGAGAGCAAGGGGCGTGGTAGTCCTGAGTGCTGCTGGGATAGTCCTGCTCATTATATCCCAGTTCAGTGACAAGCTGTTCTATTATATAGATGACAATAACTTCTATCACAGGAGCAGCGGTTATCTGGTTGCGCAGCTTATTGCTGCAGCAGGACTTGTTCTAAGCTTTTCGATACTTTTGCAGTATAAAAAAAGACTGGAAAAAAGAGTTTTCTGGTCAAGTGTTTTGTATTTTATCCTGCCATGTATATCCACGGTTGTTGTCATATTCTATTATGGGATTTCATTCCAGACAATATCTGTGGTGGCTTCTACACAGATCATGTTTGCAGTTGATATGGTCGAGATGGACAGATCACTTGCGAGATCCAGACAGGAGGTTGAGCGTACAAAGTACGAGGCTGAGCATGATCTTCTGACCGGCATATACAACAGGACAGCCGGAATGCAGAGGATAAGAGAGTATATAGATAACATGACTGACGAAGATAGTGCTTCTCTTGTATTTGTGGATATAGACGATTTCAAGAGTGTAAATGATACATATGGTCACGCAGTTGGTGATTACTGGATTGAGAAGGTGGCAAAGTTTCTCCGGAGTGACTGCTATGAAGAGGACGTTGTCTGCAGGTATGGTGGAGACGAGTATGTTGTGCTTCACAAGGGCTTATCGGATATATCTGTTCTGGAGTCAAAGGTGATAAGATTTGCCAGAAAACTTCAGCGCAAGACAATGGAGAGAGGGCAGAATGTCCATTGCAGTGCTGGTATATGTCAGATCAATGGTTCAGGATTCAGCACAGAAGAGTGTATGAATGTCGCGGACGCTGCGCTGTATGAAGCAAAGAAGAAGGGCAAGAATGTCAGCGTGATCCACAGCATCAGCAGGGATGGTACGGACAGAGTGACCGTACTTGACAAGATAGAGTCTGATATAAAAAAGGCTCAATCCAGGGTAGAGGCAAGGATCGCATATATGTATACTGATATTATATATGTTAATTATGAGAACGATAAATACCGTGTTATAAAAGGTGATTCTGAGCTGAACAATGCTGTATCTTGTGCGAATAACTACGATGAAGTAATTGGATTGATAAGCAGCCAGTTTGAGTCGGACCGGTCAAGAAAAATAGTCAGAGATTTTCTCAGCCGCGAGCGAATGGAGAGTTACACAGGCGGCAATACGGGATATCAGACAGAGAACATTCGCAGAGGGGTTTTGTCAGTCAGTTGTGCAAACAACCATGGGGGTGTAAGTCTTATACATGTTATCCCGGTGGACGAGGATGGTGACAGAGGTTACTTTGTGGTCGTGCAGGATCTTGACATATATGCTGGTTGAAGTATATTATTACACATAATAATCTAAACGAAAACAAGTTGGTGGATTTTTCCGGATCAGGTCATCTTTTCGCCCCACAACCGCAAGGTTGTGGGGCTTTATTTATGTCATCTGGGGACGGAGGGGACAGGTACCTCCGTCCCCGCAGGGGGATGGTATAATCTGGATGAAAATATATTTGGAGGTTTTATGAACGAGAATTTTATGAAAGAAAAGCCGGTGTTCCCACTTTTGATGTCCATGGCACTGCCTATGGTTATATCGATGATGGTGAATGCTTTGTACAATATAGTTGACAGTTTCTTTGTGGCGAAGATAAGTGAGGATGCGATGACAGCACTTTCGTATGTATTTCCACTGCAGAATTTTGTAAATGCTGTGGCGATCGGATTTGGTGTTGGAATAAACGCGGTGATAGCCATATATCTTGGAGCCAAGGATAATGAGCGGGCAGATCGGGCGGCTAGTTGGGGGATGTTTCTTGCTGTTATACAGGGTATAGTGATGACAGTCGTGTGTATTGCCATCATTCCATCGTTTCTCAGAGCCTTCAAGGCAAGTGGAGACGTCCTTGACCTTGGCTGTCGTTATGCAGACATAGTATTTGGATTTTCTATAATTATTTCGGTTGATCTTGCATTTGAGAAGGTGTTCCAGTCGGTTGGACGCATGATAGTTACAATGGTTGGACTGATGGGCGGCTGCATTGTGAATATAGTGCTTGATCCGCTGCTGATATTTGGTGTGGGACCATTTCCTGAAATGGGTATAGAAGGCGCTGCACTGGCAACTGGCCTGGGACAGGTGTTTACACTGATTATTTATTTTATTGTGTACTTTGGAAGACCGATAAATGTGAAGTTCGGCATAAAGCATTTGCATGGGGGTGGTCTGATGGTGAAGAAACTCTATGCTATAGGTATACCTGCCATACTCAATATGGCACTGCCGTCTCTGCTCACAAGCGCACTCAACGCCATACTCAGCATGTATTCGGCAACTTATGTCATGATCCTGGGAGTGTACTACAAACTTCAGACCTTCCTGTATATGCCGGCAAATGGAATCATTCAGGGAATGCGTCCTATCATAGGATATAACTATGGTGCCGGAGAGCATGCAAGAGTGAAGAAGATATTCAACATAACGCTTGCATTAAATGTTGGAATTATGCTGGCTGGAACAGTTGTGTGCCTGCTTATCCCGGAAAGGCTTATAGGTATGTTCACAGAGAATGTGTCTACAATAAATGCGGGTGGAACAGCACTGCGCATCATATGCGCCGGATTTTTAGTGTCGGCTGTGTCGGTAACTGCATCTGGAGCACTTGAGGGATTGGGAAAGGGCACTCCGTCCCTGCTCATATCTCTGCTCAGATATGTGGTTGTCATAATCCCGGCTGCATGGATACTTTCAAGACTTTGTGGTTTCGGACCTGCTGGTGTGTGGAATGCGTTCTGGGTAGCAGAGCTTATAACGGCGGTGTGCGCGGCGTTTATATATAGAGGGGCTATGAGATAATCCCCAGCTTCTTAAGCGCCGTTATAGTACATATGGAGGTATTCTTGTCGTAGCCAAGCTCCTCAAGTTTTGCTGGGTCGGAGATGTTCTCTTTCTGCGCAGTGAGCATAGCTTCCGTCAGCAGATCTTGACCCTCGGAACGCCCTTCAGAACGTCCTTCAGCCAGACCTTCATCCTTGCTTTCCTTAAGTTCCTTAGCCATAATTCTTTTCATCGCATCGTTCATCATAGAATGTGCCTCCTTCCATGTCTCAATTTTTTCTTCGTTTACATCGGATACAATGGCAAATATTGTCTCTGCAAACATGCTGTGTCTGCTGTCTAATTCAAATAAGCTCAATTTTACCCCATAAATTCATAAATAACAATGTTGTAAATAGTTCATCTGGCCAGATGATCGCTTGCGTTTGTAGTTCCCGCGGGAGATACTTTATGTTTGTATTTATTGAGAATACAGTAAAGGATAAGATATTTCAATAAAACGGATATGAGTTTAACAGAGAGTTCACAGAAATTGACAAGGTGTATAATTGAGCCTGTGTGTTTACGGTATTGCCCTGATAATATACGGTATGTTAGAATGTTCATGGTTATCCTACAGAAACAGTAGGATAATTAAGACTGTTTTGTCTGCGTGGCAATAAGCCCCAAGTTTGTGCGGTGCTGATTTAGAGCTATTGTAATAAGTGAATTTGGAGACCGTCGCGCTAGCTTAAGAGAAAGGAAAAATCGTGGGAAATATATTCAGAAAAGCATTCATCAAATCAATCCCAATCATGTGCAGTTATTTGTTCGTCAGCATGGCATATGGGATCATGATGGAGAATGCCGGATTCAAATGGTATTATTCATTGCTGGTCAGTCTGACGGTGTACACAGGAGCGTACCAGTTTGTGCTTGTGACGCTGCTTTCAAGCGGAGCATCCATACTCACTATGGCACTCACTGCATTTCTGATGAACAGCAGGCAGAGTTTCTATGCACTGACATTTGTGGATGAATTCAACCGTATGGGAAAGCGGAAATTATATATGATACATACAATGACGGATGAGACTTATGCCGTGAACTGCACCCTGCCGGATACCGGTAAGGAGAAACAGGGCATCATGTTCTGGGTGGCTTTTTTGTCGAGGTGTTACTGGATGATCGGTGCGGTTGCCGGGGGGATCCTGGGTCAGATCATTCCGTTTGATATGACGGGGATTGATTTCTGTATGACGGCGCTGTTTGTCATCATATTTATCGATCAGTGGGAGAAGGCGGAGAGCCATATCCCGGCGATTGCAGGAATTGTGATAGCGGCAGTGTGTCTGCTGGCAGTTGGACCGCAGTATTTCCTTTTGCCATCACTGGTCATAGCGTCAGCGGTGCTTGTGGTGTGGAATACGAGGAGAAAGTAGGAAAATGCTATGAATACAAGATACATATTAATAGGAATTGCGGTGTCAGCAGTTGTAACATTTGCACTGAGGGCACTTCCATTTGTCATATTTGGTGGAAAAAGGCAGATGCCGGAGATGCTGGTGAAGCTTGGTAAGGTGCTTCCGGCGACCATCATGGCGGTGCTCATAGTGTACTGTCTGAAGGGGGCGGTGACGGATCCGGTGGCAACTGGAATACCAAGTCTCATTGGCGTTTTGGTGACAGGTGGGACATACAAATGGAGGCACAATACGCTTCTGAGTATCTTGCTGGGGACTGTGAGTTATATGATTATGTTGTGCCTGGTATGAAAAAAAGAGGAGTGGAAAAATTCCATTCCTCTGAACCATTGTTTTTAGCAGTAATCTCTGCAATCGGATTGCGGATAATTTGTACGCAGAATCCCACTATTGAATGAATGTGCATAATTTGTTAGAATAGCTGTGTGTTTATGTCAGCAAAGCTGACCAGCGGCTTGCATCAGGATTCGTGAGCGAATCTTGAACGACGTAAGCATATATTATAATATGAAGATATCATCGCATCAGATTCTGTCTGGTTAGGTGATATTGTGAGATATTATTAGAAAGGATCTGAATAAGTAATGGATAGATCAGATAAACAGAGGATTGAGGGGATCGTGCAGAGGATACTGGATGATTTCGGCGATGACAGAGCCATCAACAAGACGGATCTGTGCAACGAGCCGGATAAGACAGCCATTATCGATGTGATCGACAAACTCATGAAGATTCTGTATCCGGGTTATTACAGCGACAAGCTGTATAAGATATACAGCCTGAAGAATAACATGTCTGTTATCATAGAGGATGTAATATTTCATCTGAAGAAACAGATCATGATAGTTCTCAGGTATTGCAAAAAGTTTCCTGAGCTCACAGATGCTGAGCTTGAGGACAAGGCGATGGATATAACATATGAATTCATGGATAAGATACCTCAGATAAGAGACTATCTTGAGACTGATATCCAGGCGGCATTTGACGGAGATCCTGCTGCGGGCAGCAAGGATGAGGTCATACTTTCATACCCTGGACTTTACGCGATATCTGTATACCGTATGGCACATGAGCTTTGTCTGCTGGATGTGCCTATGATACCCAGGATCATGACTGAGCACGCCCACAGCGTGACCGGAATAGACATTCATCCGGGTGCCACCATAGGAAAGTATTTCTTTATTGACCATGGTACGGGAATCGTTATCGGCGAGACGACTGTTATCGGCGAGCATGTGAAGATATATCAGGGCGTGACACTTGGAGGACTCTCTACACAGGGAGGTCAGAAGCTCAAGGGAGCCAAGAGACATCCAACCATCAGTGACAATGTAACCATCTATTCAGGCGCGTCCATCCTTGGAGGCGAGACTATCATCGAGGACAACGTTGTTGTGGGTGGTAATACATTTATCACCAACTCAGTAGAGAAGGATACAAGGGTTACCGCCAAGAAGCAGGAGCTTCAGTATAAAAATAATTAGAGGACATACAAATGAGTGACATTCGAAAGATAGCGGTTCTGACCAGCGGAGGAGATGCTCCGGGCATGAATTCAGCTGTTAGGGCTGTGGTTGTATCGGCCATCAACAGTGGAATAGAGATAGTCGGTGTGATGCGTGGTTACGAGGGACTTATCGACTGGGAGACACAGCCGCTTGGTCTGGCTGACGTCAGGAACATAAACAATCAGGGTGGAACGATACTTTTCACCAGCAGAAGCGAGAGATTCCTTCAGAAAGAATACCGCGAGCAGGCGGCAAAGAATCTGAGAGATCACGATATAGATGCACTTGTTGCCATCGGCGGGGATGGAACACTCCGCGGAGCCATAGCATTTCAGGATGAGGGTATCAATACCATCTGCATCCCTGGAACAATAGACAGAGATGTGGCATGTTCTGAGTATACGCTGGGATTTGACACAGCGGCGAATACAGCCATGGAGGCTATCGACAGGATAAGAGATTCGTCGGTTTCCCACGGACGATGCAGCGTCGTGGAGGTCATGGGTCGAAAGAGAGGCTATATAGCGCTCTGGGCAGGCATGGCGACATCGGCTGATGCCATCATAATTCCTGAGAAATGGGATGGCGACTTTGACAGTATCATAGATACGATAAAGGCAAAGCATGCTGACGGAAGAAACAGTTATCTTGTTGTAGTTGCTGAGGGCGTAACGGATGCACCGGAGCTTGCACAGATGATCCTGGATAAGACAGGCATAGAATCGAGGGTGTCGGTGCTTGGGTACATACAGAGAGGCGGTCAGCCTACAGCAAAGGACAGGATGTACGGCTCGCTTATGGGGGCGTATGCTGTGGATGTACTCAAAAATGGCGGCACAAACCGCATGGTGGCTATCAAGAATGATATACTTATAGATTACGATATAAAAGAGGCTATAGATATACAGAATAATCAGCTTGATTCATTCCAGTATGAACTGAGTAAACTGCTGGCTGAGTAAGAGAGAAAAGGAGAAGGTTATGAAACAGGTAATATTAACAGGCGACCGTCCTACGGGCCGTCTTCATGTGGGACACTATGTAGGATCACTTAAGAGAAGAGTCGATCTTCAGAATTCGGGCAGGTATGATGAGATATACATCATGGTGGCTGACGCACAGGCGCTTACAGACAATGCAGAGCATCCAGAGAAGGTCAGACAGAACATTATGCAGGTTGCTCTTGATTATCTTGCCTGTGGCATAGATCCAGAGAAGTCTACAATATTCATCCAGTCAATGGTGCCTGAGCTTACAGAGCTTACATTTTACTATATGAATCTAGTCACAGTTGCAAGAGTTCAGAGAAATCCTACCGTTAAGGCAGAGATCAAGATGAGAAATTTTGAGGCAAGCATTCCAGTTGGATTCTTCTGTTATCCTATCAGCCAGGCTGCAGACATAACAGCGTTTAAGGCTACAGAGGTTCCGGTTGGAGAGGATCAGATGCCTATGATCGAGCAGTGTAAGGAAATCGTTCACAAGTTCAATTCAGTATACGGAGAGACTCTTGTGGATCCGAAGATAGTCCTTCCGGACAACGAGGCATGTCTCAGACTTCCAGGTACAGATGGCAAGGCAAAGATGAGCAAATCTCTTGGAAACTGTATATATCTGTCTGAGGATCCTGCGGAGATCAAGAAGAAGGTTATGTCCATGTACACAGATCCAAACCACATCCGTGTAGAGGATCCTGGTCAGATCGAGGGCAATTCAGTATTTACATATCTTGATGCATTCAGCAAGCCAGAGTACTTTGAGGAGTTCCTTCCAGACTACAGTGGTATGGATGAGCTCAAGGAGCACTACACAAGAGGTGGTCTCGGTGATGTAAAGGTCAAGAAGTTCCTGAATAATGTTCTTCAGGCAGAGCTTGCGCCTATAAGGGAGCGCCGCCAGATGTGGGAGAAGAGACCACAGGATGTATACGACATCTTAAAGAGTGGCAGTGAGGTTGCCAGAGCAAAGGCAGCAGAGACACTTTCAGATGTAAGACGTGCTATGAAGATAGATTACTTTGAGAACGACAACTTATTTAAGTAAGCAACATTATAACTTTAGAACAGCATAAACACGAAAAAAGGATAAAATTCTCCTAAAAAGTCCTGAAAAGTGATATTCAGGATAAATATAGAGAATTTTATCCTTTTTTGTTGCAAAAGCCTGTCATAGGGATAATTTTATCCTTAAGACAGGAAAATCCTTTAAAATAGGAGAAGTAATACAATAACACTGAAGATATTCACATTGATAGTTCATCAGAGAATATGTAAAAATATATGTATAAAAATCCCATCTGTACGTATTTCTACAGTACAGATGGGCGTAAATGACAACAGACAAAAACTGTAATTACAAGCTTAGTTTATTATATAAATAAACCAGATTTCTCCTTGCTGTGCTCCAGCTTGTCGAGAAGCTTTGCACAAGGCTTAGCCAGCAGCAGACCTATGATCACCGATATGCCAACATATATCAGCAGTGTGGCAAGACATCTGCCATAGGTGTGCTGATACATTCCGGCGACACATTCCCTGAGAGCATTCATGCAATATGAGAATGGCATGAATTTGTACAGGTACTGGTAGACTGATGGAAGAACTTCCACAGGGAAAGTTCCACCTGCTCCGGCAACCTGTATAACCATGATGACAACTGCGATGGCCTCACCGATATTGCCAAATGCTGCGGTTAGAGAGTAGATCAGGAACGTGAATACAAAACTCGTCATCATCGCAGCCAGCGTAAATGCTATCGGGTGATTGCACTGTATTCCCACATAGAACAGATCACCAAATACTGTTATGATAGTCTGGACCTGACCGATGACGAAGAAGTTCAGATATCTTCCGAAGAACTTCTGGTAAGGCTTCACACCCTCGAGCTCTTTATTGTCCTTGACCTTAACGTGTATGAGTGCCACAAGTATGAGAGCACCCACCCACAGTGCAAGAACTGTGTAGAATGGGGCCATGGCAGACCCGTAGTTGGATATCTCATATACAGCAACTGTGTTCATCTGTACAGGAGATGAGATGAAATCCACTATAATCTGCGGGTTATCTTTGATTGCATTTATGAATTCCTGATATTTTCCACTTGATGTTATATCATGTATATCTGTGATGATCTTGTCTATACTGCTCTGAAGATCTTTCAGACATTTGATGGTGTTTTCGATATTGCTTGATCCAGACTTTAGTATATTCTGGTACTCTGTCAGGTTTTTGCTTATGTCGCTGAAGTTCCCCGGTACACCGGACAGGATGGTTTGTGCCTGTGAGAGGGATGCGCTGATATTGTTTAGGGAACCATCAAGTTTTGGTGCAAGCTCGTCATTTATTGACGATTTTACTTCGGAAATATAGTCCTGGCATTTGCTGATATCGGACAATATGGAGCTTTTAGCACTCGTTATGTCGGCATCTGTCAGGTTTGCGTCGTTGGTGAGCTGCTCAATATCACTTTTTAATTTTTCAAATTGATTTTTTGCCTCTGACACAGTCGGTGATTTGCTCTCCAACAGATCAGCAATGGTATCTAATACATTATTGCTAAGTAAAATGGTTATATCGGATTCATCAGTGATAGGAGCCAATGAATTCTCGCGGTTTATAGAGTTTACTGTATTTTTCAGAGCATCGAGTTTATCAGTAATAGTGTCCAGTCCTGTATTTAGCAGAGAGATTCCGGTTGCGGCTACATTGCTGCTGATCTTCGCACTGTCGCCGAGGTTCCCAAGGCTTTTAGCACCGCTTGAAGCCATACTGTCTATTCCAGGTAATAAAAGTTTTGTTGTATCTATGGCATCTGATGAAGATTCAGTGAGAAGCTTAAATGTGTTCATCATATAGATATAGTTGTCAAGTGTTGATGATACCTGGTTGAGTCTGCTCTCAAAACCGGCAATCATATCAGCTCCATCTATATTGTTTCCTGACAGATAATCTCCGGCATTTGCAAAAATCTCTGTGAGTGTGCTTATAAGTTTTGTGTTTATCTCGTTCTGTACTGTGGTCTTGACTTTACCGGTTATCTTGGTTGCAATAGCATTCTTTTTACTGTTTTCATAATACTCAATATCTGGATTTACAATGTTGCCGGACAGTATACTGAGCATGTTTTTTGTGAAATCCTTCGGTATGACGATTCCTGCGTAGCAGTCTCCGCTTGCAATAAGCTCAAGTGCTTCTGATTTACTGTCAGTAAATGTCCAGTCAATGGTGTTGTTGTTTTCCAGACTTTCTGTAACCATATCTCCGATGGTGAGCTGCATACCACTCATGTCCATGCCTTCATCTTCTGAGTAGACAGAAATCTTCATGAGAGATGTTGCTGACTCTCCATATGGATCCCAGTTCGACATAATATTAAACCATGCATATAGAGAGGGGATAATGCACAGGCCCATGACTATGGATAGAGCCACGACATTGGTGGTGAGCCTTTTTAGGTCGGACATATATACACGCCATATGTTTTTCATGGTAATTCCTCCTTGACCGCATCTGTTTCAGAATTGTCAGATCCTTTGTCTCCTGCTTTAGCGCTGCTGTCTATTGAATCTGTATTACTGTCATTTTCATTGGTTTCAGATCCTGTACTGTTGCCATCCGGCTTTGTATTATCTGAAGATTCCATCTCGGCTGCGACTGCTTCGGCTGCCTCGGTTATCTTGTTCTGGACTGCGGTAACCTGATCTTGTATGCCGGTCTTCACAGTTGTTATCATGTTGTCCAGCTTTTTCTTTGGTGAAGATACTTTGGCGTAGATGCTGTCTATATCAATCAGACTATCTAAGTCTTTGTCAGAATCTTGCAGTGAGTTGACCATCTCCTGGATCTTATAGTCGGAGTATTCAACGTGTATCAGGTACGCTGCAATTATAAACAGACTAACTATCCACATAACCAGAAATATGATCTTTGAGCTCCCGGTCAGAAAAAGAAGTATGAGGAAAAAGGCGGGGATAGTAAATATACACTTTATGCCGGTTTTTATCTTTTTGATGTTCTCTGCATGCGCAGTGTCTCTGAATTCCAGAACCTGTGACAGTATGCTGTCGTTTGCGTGGCCTGTTTCGCTGATGTCTGGTGCGGCTTCGGGAACAATATTAGTATTTGAGTGGTTGTCCATTGCTGTAAACCTCCAGTAAAATAATATATAGTAAATCAAACTACATCATATCGGTGTCTTCCATTCGCTTTTCGATGAAATGCATGATTCTGATAAAAGGCTTTCTTATTATGAGTCCTATAACAAGGGCGACAGCTATAAATATAGAAAGCTCTGACAGGTATATGAACAGATCCTCATGATACATTCCACCGATACATTCACGCATGGCATTGATTGCATATGGAAATGGAAAGAATATATATGCCTGTCTAAAGAAGCCCGGCAGAGCCTCGATAGGGTATGTTCCACCGCTTCCGGCAATCTGAAGTACCATGATGACGACTGCCAGTGCTTTCCCGATATCGCCAAAAGATATGGTGAGCGAATATATCAGTATCGAGAATGTCAGGCCGGTCATAGCTCCAACTGCCCAGAAGACAAATGGGTGCAGACATTGTATCTTTAGTATATATAGATCACCAAGGACGATTACCAGTACCTGTATCTGTGACAGCAGGAAAAATATGAGATATCTTCCCCAAAATAGCTGATGCGGGCGGGCGTCTTTCAGGTATTCATCTTTCTTTACATGGACTTTCATGAGCGAGACAAGAATTGTCATGCCAACCCATATCGCCAGAACGGAATAGAAAGGTGCCATGGAAGATCCGTAGTTTGCAATCTTATAGTAGTAGTGCTCCTCAACCGTAACTGGTTTGGACAGAAATGTGGCCAGCGACTCGGAATCGCCATTCAGAAATGAAATTATCATGTCCGTAACTTCGCTGTCTGAAGCTTTGTCTATCTGATCTATGGCTTCTGCGATTTTGCCGCGGATGTCTCCTATGAGATCAGACAGATCAGACAGGCTGGTGTTCATGGAGTCGATGGTTCCTTTATAATTGTCAAATACAGTGCTTGTCGCAGATATTGTATCTTTTAGGGTATTTAACAGATCCTGTGCATTTAACAGGGCATTTTTTATATTCAGCATGATGTTGTCCATGTCCGGAATGATCTGATTGGTAAATGTATCATCAACTGTTCCTATGGACTGTGCTATCTCAGTCAGTTTGTCGTTAAGTGCACTTTGGGCTATGTCAAGTGCTGATGTATCAAATCCGTCTATTGTATCCTGGGTGATGGTTTTGATCTTGTCTGTCTCTGCCTTCAATTTGTCAAGTCTTTCAAGGGCTGACGACATGGCGTCGGTTTTGCTTATGTCAAGACTTCGTATATAGCTGTCAACGGCATCCAGTTTTTTCTTAAGGTCGTCTGCACCGCTTTTGATATTTTCAAGGTCGCCTGAGATATCAGCAGTATCTGATTTTATCTGTGCCAGTTTTGCTGAGTTTTCAAGATCCGATATATCACCTGAAATATCATCAATGCTTGTCTGCAGAGTGTCTTTGATCTGGTAATATGCATTGCCAGTGGAGTCCAGATCAGATATGCTGGAATCAATGGCAGTATTGGCCTGGGAGATTAGTTTTCCACTTTTATCAGTCACATCCTTAAGTTTGTTATCTGATTTCAATTTTTTGTTTGCTTCTATTATGGATGTTATTGTTTTCTGATAGCCTGCGAGATTGGCGTCTACATTCTGAAGTGAGCCGACGAAGTCGCTTCCTGAGAGGTCTGCAGTAAGCTCACCGTCTGAGTCATCTATAGCAGAGATGAGCTTCTGTGAGACAGCCTTTATATATGTTTCGTTTATGCTGGTTTTTAGTGTTGATACAGCTGTGTCTGTGATCTTGGGAGCCACAGCGTTTTTCTTTTCATTTTCGTAATAGGTGAAGCTCGGGTTCACAAAGTTATCGGTGAGAGCGTTGAACATATTGTATGAAAAATCTGCTCCGATGACGATTGCGGCATAGTATTCTCCGGATTTTACACCGTCTATGGCTGTTGCTTCTGTATCGGGGAAGACCCAGCCTATGCTGGTCTGGCGCTTGAGTTTTTCTACTACGGACTGCCCCATGTTAGAAGTGCTGCCCTTCTCATCAGTGTATCCGGTATCCAGATTTACCACTGCTATGTTTATGTTGCCCGTATTGGCATATGGATCCCAGTTGGCAAATATGTTGAACCATGCGTACAGCGCAGGCAGTATGCACAGACCAATAGCAAGGACGATTGTAAGTATGCTTTTTTTGATTCCGATAAGATCGTTTTTAAATATCTTTAAAATGGTTTTCATTTTTGTGATATACCTCTGTAAATTATTTGGAACAGGAGTAATTGAAGAGAACAGTTTCGCTGTATGAAAGAAGCTGTTCTCTGTCTTTCTGTATTTGTGGGTTTAAAGATCTCTAAAGTGGAAATGTTTTTTTCCGGTTGCATAGTCATCCACTATCTGACCGTGTCCGTACAGCTTGTATTTGTATGTGACAAGTCCCTCGAGTCCGACGGGACCCCTTGCGTGGATCTTGCTCGTGCTTATTCCGACTTCTGCGCCAAATCCGTATCTGAAACCGTCTGCAAATCTTGTTGAACAGTTCTGGTATACTCCTGCGGAGTCCACAAGCTGCATGAAGAGGGCAGCAGTGTCTGCGTTTTCAGTTACGATACAGTCTGTGTGGTGTGAACCAAAGTGGTTGATATGCGAGATGGCATCCTGGACATCATCTACGATCTTGACCGAGAGGATCATGTCAAGATATTCAGTGTTAAAGTCGTTGTCTCCCATGATCTCACATCTGGTCTGGCTGTCTGCTGAGCTATTTGAATCTGCGGTGTTTGCCTTGGTGCTTTCTTCATGATGATTTATGTTACATTCAGCCTGGTTGATGATGCGGGCAGCATCAGCGGTTCCGCGGAGTTTTACGCCGTGCTCCATGAGAGCTTTTGCTATGGCTGGGAGCATCTCATCTGCCACGTCTTTGTGTATGAGAAGAGTCTCTGTTGCGTTGCAGGCAGCGGTGTACTGGGTCTTGGCGTCTATGATGATAGGGATAGCCTTCTCAATATCCGCATCCTTGTCTATGTAAGTGTGGCATATTCCGTCCGCATGTCCCATGACAGGAATCTTGGTATTGTTCATGATGTATTGCACAAATGCATTTGAACCCCTAGGTATGAGCAGGTCAACAGATTTGCTGCATGACAGAAGCTCATCAATCTCATTGTGCTGGCTTGCCTGGAGCATACAGCCCTCAGGTGCTCCGTTTGCAACTGCTGTGCTGTAGATCACATCGAAGAGAGCCTTGTTGGTGTTGGCGGTTTCCTTGCCACCCTTGAGGACTGCGCAGTTGCCGCTTTTGATGCACAGTGATGATATCTGAACAAGTGCATCTGGTCTAGCTTCGAATATAATACCGATGACACCGATCGGACATGTCACCCTCTGGAGTACAAGTCCTTCGTCAAGCTCTCTCTTAAGCTGGATCTGTCCAACCGGATCAGGGAGTTTTATGAGCTCATCAATTCCATTTGTCACATCGTCAAGCTTGTGTTCGTCAAACTTGAGTCTCTTCTTGACTGATGCTGCGATCCCGTTCTCCTCGGCAGCAGCCATATCCTTTGCATTTGCCGCAAATATCTCATCCTTATGTGCGATGAGCGCGTCCTTTACATGAGCCAGTATATTGTTTCTTGTATCTTCTGACAGCGCAGCCATCTTGTAGCTGTCAGCCTTCATGATGCTTGTAGCTTCCTGCATGTTCATAATTTTGTTCTCCTTTATATAATGTTGTATTTAGAATTTTGTTTGTGATATTTATTGCGCCTCTATGTGTGGCGTAGTTTGTGCTTTGTCTCATAAGAATATAATCCACTTCATATTACCACAAGTTTGAGGCGGTGACTACAGGGAAGGCGAGATGTAAGGTAAAGGGTTGTTATTCCGCAGTGTTAGTGACTGAGTGGCAAACGCTGATACATGATAGGGCGATAGCAAGCTATTTATTCCGCAGCGTTAGTGACTGAGTGGCAAACGCTGGTGCATGATGTGGCGATAACAAGCTATTTATTCCGCAGTGTTAGTGACTGAGTGGCAAAACGTTGATACATGATAGGAAGATAACAGGTTGTTTTTCTGCGGCGGGAAATTGAATTTTGAAAGTGCATAAGTTTTTATCTTTTTATGCTAAATCAGAGCAAAAGCATACAATCCATGAATTGATTGTCGCTTTTATCATGAAACAAGCTGAAAAGAGATAATCTTATGCACTAATTTGGAAAAATATAGGAAAAGCGAAAATTGAGGAAAAACCAAAATAGAGAAACGTAAAATTAGGGAAACACAAAAATAGAGAATCTTGATGGCCTGTCAGTCTATACCCACCGGCAAACAAAAAGCCATCACATAATATGAACAATCCATATGGGAATAATAGAATCCGTTGCGTATGATTGTCATATTATGTAATGACCTTTTTATATGGTTATTGAGTTTTTATATATTGCTCCAAATTAGCAGCTTATCACAACAAAGCTCTGTGCCGGAAGAGTGATAACTCCGTCAGCGATACCTGGCTGCGTGCCGTTTATTGCTATAGAATATATAACATTTGCGTCACCTGTCAGCTCAGCAAGCTTTCTTGACTGGGTATATGTGTTCTTCGGGTTCACTGCAAGGAGCAGATTTCCTCTCTTGTATACAAGTGGCTTTCTGCTGATGATCTCAAGGTTGCTCTTGTCCAGCAGATCGGCCTGTGAATGTCTGAGAGAAGTGAGGGCCTTCACTGTATTGAGCAGTGAGTTCTGATCTGCCTCGGAAGCCTCAACATTTGCGGCATCTTCTGCAGGATCAACCGGCAGATAGAGCTTGTCGGCAGGCGCTGAAGAAAATCCCATGTTGTCACCGCTTGTCCACTGCATAGGAGTTCTTGAGCCGGTTCTGGTGAATCCGCCCTCCTTGCTTGCCATGCTTCTGAAGCTCATGGCGATCTCATCGCCGTAGTAGATGAATGGATTGCCGGGCATGGTCAGAAAGAATGCGTAGGCAAGCTTTAACTCATCCTCAGAGAGTCCGTAGCTGATACGTGTAGTGTCGTGATTTCCTGTGATGAGGGCTATAGCACCCTTGTCCTTTATCTGCTCGTATCTTCCCATGTATTCATCGATAAAGTGGTCGCATGTTCCCTTGCTGTCAGCCTTGAAGAAGCTGTTGTTCTCCGTGCTGTCGTCAAGTGACTCTGGAAGAGATGCAAATGCATTCAGGTGAGCTTCGTAATCTCTTACCAGAGAGTTGTATCCGTTGCCCATCCAGTCGAGATAGAAGTCCATGTCGAAGCCGGCCTTGATTGACTGTTCAGCCTTTCCCCACTCAGATACAAATGCTGACTCAGGGTACTCGGCGTGTATATCGCCGAGAATGTCCTGCCATACGGCAACGGTTCCACTCTTGTTCGCATCATCATGCTTTACAAGAGAATCTGCCATGTCGACACGGAAGCCATCGCAGCCCTTGTCAAGCCAGAAACGGCATACATCCTTCATAGCCTCTCTTGTTGCGATACATGCAGGATCGTACATGCTTTTATGCCATCTCTCAGTTGGGTTCAGAACACCATAGTTGAGAGCCGGCTGGCACTTGAAGAAGTTTACGATGTAGGCTGCATTTCTAGGTGTCTCGCCTGCGATGTAGTTGAGACCTGCACCGCCGCAGAGCCATCCGTCAGTCCATATATATCTGTCTGTGTACTCATTTGCCTCAGTCTTTTTGCTCTCGGTAAACCATGCATGTTCCTCAGATGTGTGGCCTGGAACCAGGTCGAGGAGAATGTGCATGTCCCTCTTGTGAGCTTCAGCGAAGAGGTTCTCTATGTCCTCCATTGTTCCGTATCTCTCGGCAACCTTCTTGTAATCCCTTACATCGTATCCCGCATCAGAAAATGGTGAATCAAAGCAAGGATTCATCCAGATAGCGTTGCATCCAAGAGACTTGATATAGTCAAGCTTTGCAGTGATTCCGTTGAAATCACCGATTCCGTCGCCGTTGGTATCATAAAAACTCTGTGGGTATATCTCATAAAAAATTGCGTCTTTAAGCCATGTAGCCATAATAAATGTCCTCCTTGTAAGAAATGCAGCATGCGCATAAAAGGGCGCTTTGCGCAGCGCATGCGTTACTATTCGTTCTTCCATAATATGAGCAGCGCACTTGCAGCTATGCGCTGGTGGTTTATAAGGTGTATCACAAGTTTTCTGCGAAAACTTATGAAATAAGGTAAGGTACTGCAATCCCACACAGAAATCTGTCTCAAAATACGGAGAACGGTCTTAATAGTATTAAGAACATTCTATCCAATATAATAAATTATAATATGGAAAAATGTAATCCTTTATATGTAAATTAATAGATTTATTTTGCAGGAAAATATACTCGTTGAAAACGCACAGCAAACATAAAATTATCTGTATTTTATCTGGTTCAAATACGGGAAAAATTTTGATTTAAACTGTAAAAGTTTAAACACACAAATGCTGTAATATATGTTACAATCACAGAGTATGTGTCAGCAGAGATGGAAAAAATACATAATGTAATGGCTTGAAGTAGATGCTTGACACAGATAAAGGGTGTATCAGGTTTTGAAAATCTACACATAGTGTAAGTCCGATAATCCTTGTAATATAGAAGAGAAGGAGGCAGGTGTCATTTTTACAGACATCTGCAAAGAGAAGTGTATGAGTAAAGATAATAACAACGGCGACAGAGAAAAGTTTGCCTCCAGACTTGGGTTCATCCTTGTTTCAGCGGGATGTGCCATAGGTCTTGGAAATGTATGGAAGTTCCCGTATATATGCGGGCAGAATGGTGGAGCGATATTTATCGTGATATATCTGCTGTGTCTGCTGCTTCTGGGATATCCTATCCTTACCTGTGAGTTTGCGATAGGCAGAGGAAGTGGCAAGAGCGTTGGCTCGGCGCTCAAGGAGCTTGCACCGAAGGGCGGCAACTGGCACAAATTCAGCTGGTATGCCTATGCCGGCAACTATCTGCTGATGATGTTCTACACAATGGTAGCGGGCTGGATGGTATACTATGTGTACGTCATGGGCACAGGACAGCTTCATGGTGGATCAGTAGAAGCAATAGAAGACAAATTTACAGGGATGCTTGCATCACCGGGACTTATGGTTGCGATCACACTTGCGGTCATCGTGTGCTGCATAGGTATATGTTCACTTGGGCTTCAAAATGGAGTGGAGAGAGTGACAAAGGTAATGATGCTGGCGCTCATTGTTCTGATGATAGTTATGGCTGTGAATTCGCTCATGCTCTCGGGCAACGAAGAAGGGCTTAAGTTCTATCTTGTTCCAAGTATCGAGCGTGCAAATGCCAGAGGCTGGGGCAATGTACTATTTGACGCCATGACCCAGGCATTCTTTACACTCAGTGTAGGTATGGGATCCATGGAGATATTTGGAAGCTATATAGGCAAGGAGAGAAAATTGTCCGGTGAGGCGAAGAGTGTTATGTACCTTGATACATTTGTGGCACTCATGGCCGGAGTCATCATATTGCCAGCATGCTTTGCGTACGGGATCAGCCCGGACAAGGGGCCATCACTTCTGTTCATGACCCTGCCGAATGTGTTCAACCACATGCCGGGCGGAAGAGTGTGGGGAATACTGTTCTTCATATTCATGTCATTTGCGGCGCTTTCCACAGTCATAGCGGTGTTCGAGAATATCATATCGATAAGTATAGATATGTTTGGATGGAAGAGAAAGAAGTCACTTATTATAAATCTGATCGGGATATCAGTGCTCTCCCTGCCGGCTGTGCTTGGATTCAATGTGCTCTCAGGAATCACTCCGATGGGAGCGGGTACAAATATCATGGATCTGGAAGATTTTCTCGTATCGGGAAATATTCTTCCACTCGGATCATTACTTTTTGTCCTGTTCTGTACAAGAAAGAATGGATGGGGCTTTGAAAATTTTGTCGCTGAGGCAGATGCCGGTATCGGCAAGCCGTTCCCACAGTATCTCAAAAAGTATATGTCATATGTATTGCCGCTTATAATCGTGGTTATTTATTTCAAGGGATACTATGATACATTCGCACCTAAGGGAACAAAGCTGCTGTGCATCTGGATGGGAGTTGCGGCATTGTTCGTGCTCTTTATAGGATATCTGGCGTTTGGCTGCGGACGGAGCAGAAGAGAGCAGACAAAAGAGTAATTGCGTTTTGGAAGTGTCTCAAAAAAAATTTATGGATTTAACGCAGATTCATTGTTTTACGAGACAAAATGTGATAATATATAAGTACCAACAGTAAGTCCTTCGATAGTGCGTTTATCTATGTAAGTGTTCTGTGTGAGCATCGCTCGGAGGCAATTGGTATTTTAATAATATTTCAAAAAAGGGATTGAAACCGCGATACAGATCGCAAGGTTCAATCCCTTTTTGATTATGTCAGCTCGTAAACACCCTTAAGTATATCCAGCTCTTTCATAAGCTCCAGCTCATCTGTATAGTGTCCAGTCTGCAGATGTGAATAGAACAGATTAGAAAATACATCCGCTATCTGCACAAATTTGTTGCAGGCCGAGTCGAAGTAGCTCACTGAGAAATTCCCCGCAACCTGTCCTGACAGTGAAAGCTCGGTGTTCAGGTAATTTTCAAGGAATGATTTGTTCTCCACCCGCTCGTTGCGTTCGTCAAGCTGCAGAAAGCAGTCCTCATCAGGAAGATATCCATTCTGTATGAAGTAGAGCAGGGCAGATTTGATGGAGAAGTTGAATGTTCTGGAGATGTTGTCGAAGAAGCGGTTCGGCAGATTTTCATTCTTCATCATGATATAGTACACGTCAAAGTGATGCTTCCTGGAGAAGTAATCCACAAATATGTGCTTCATGTCTCTGTCAAACTGTGCGCCTTTTAGTTCACGGAATTTGCCGTCCCGAAACATTCTCCCGCCGTGCTTGGTGATCTTGCCGGTCATGTCATCGACCTTATCGCTGTCCAGGTCAAGAAGCATCTCATAGTTGGAAGAAATGAATCGCTTGTAAGCACGTTCAAGGGCGACGGGATCGAGGACATGGATCATAGATACCACGAAATACTGATCATTTGTGGCATATTTATTTATAGATCCTGATTCGTCTATGTAAATGTTCACGATTCCCGCCTCCTTATATAATCAAATTCTTCGCCACGTCTAAGTGTTAATCCACTGACACAAGCTCTATCTTGAAGTTGAGCTCCTTGCCGGCCATCTCATGGTTTGCATCAAATGTGATGGATTCGTCATCTTTTTCAATGACCTTTACAAGGAACTGCTGTCCCATGGAATTGGCAAGGTATACCTGATTGCCGACCTCAAGATTCTCAGCGCCAGGCATATCGGCAAGAGGAGCCTTGATGATGGCCTCCGGGTCAGGCATTCCGTATGCATCCTCAGGACGAAGATGTATATCGATGATATCGCCAACGTTCATGCCCTCAACTGCCTGATCAAATCCCGGAATCATCTGTCCTGCACCGCAAACGAATTCGATAGGCTCGCCCCTGTCATATGAAGAATCGAACTTTGTTCCGTCGTTGAATGTTCCTGTGTAGTGAACCTTACAGGTTCTTCCTGTGTTACTCATAAAAGATTGTCCTCCAAAAGTGTTATTAGACAATTCTATCATGAATCGACAGAAATGTATATATTAGGAAGGCAGAGCGGAGAAAGTGGAAAGTCAAGGCAGAGAAACGGGTACAGGAAAGTCAGCTCAGAGAAAAAGGTACAGGAAAGTCAGCGTAGAGAAAAAGGTTGTTGCATATAGAGAAAATATATAGATGATAGATATGCAGATAGAGCATATGGATCATATGGAGATAGATGAAAGAAAAAATGTCTAATGAACAGACAAATAAAAGCTCATCAGACATTTTTTTACTGCAAAATAGCAAAATAGAAAATTATGGTGTACCAACTTCAATAAGGTTGCCATCAAGATCGTAGAATCTGATGACTTTCTGTCCCCATGAATGAGTCATGAGGCGGTTGATGTATTCGATATGATACGGGGATTCATCAAGTTTTTTTGCAAATTCCTCTATGTCAGGTTCCTCAAAATATAATTCTGAAGCGTTGTTTTTGGGTATAATCAGTGTGTCTATGAAGTCAGACCATATGGAGGCGTCCTGAAGTACCAATCCCCCTGTCAAGATTACATTTCCTCCATTATCAAGGATAACTTCCAGCCCGAAAAGATCATTGTAGAATTTGATTGAGTCCTCGATATTGTTTACGACTATCAAAACATTTTTTAAAACCATAGTGTATCTCCCCTTTGTGTATGCTCTTGGATTTATGTTTCTGAATAAAATTATATAATGAATATTTGCAAAATACTAGCAAAAAAACCGGCAAAGTTCATGCGGGATATTGAGGTTGGCGTCATGATGATATAAAATATCCATAATTTGCAAGTACGATTTATTAGATATATGAATGGAGAAAAATATGTTAAAACTTGGATGTCATGTGGGTATGTCAGGAAAAGAAATGATGCTTGGCTCGGTAAGGGATGCGGTGAATTTTGGCGCAAATACTTTTATGCTTTACACGGGAGCTCCTCAGAATACACGCAGGAAGGATATATCTGAACTGAAAATCACTGAAGCTCATGAGCTGATGAGAAAGCAGGGTATAGACGAATTTGTGGTTCATGCACCGTATATAATAAACCTGGCAAATACTGTGAATCCTGCAACTTATGAGATTGCTGTACAGTTTCTGGAACTTGAGATAAAACGTGCGGAGGCGATGGGCTCACAGACGATAGTCCTTCATCCCGGTTCTCACGTTGGGGAGGGCGCCGGCAAAGGAATCGCAAGTATCGTAAAAGGCCTTAATGAAGTCCTTACTGCCGATACTGCATGTCATATAGCGCTTGAGACAATGGCGGGAAAGGGCAGTGAGATTGGAAGAAATTTTGAGGAACTTGCCCGGATATATGATGGAGTTGATCATAATGAAAAACTTCGTGTCTGCTTTGATACCTGTCATACCAGTGATGCGGGATACGACATCATACATGATTTCGATGGAGTCGTGGAGAAGTTCGACAGACTCATCGGCAAAGATCAGATAGCCGTGTTCCATATGAACGACAGCAAGAACGAACCGGGAGCGGCTAAAGACAGACACGAGAACTTTGGGTTTGGCAAGATCGGCTTTGAGCCACTCATGTACATCATGAACCATCCGGACTTCATGGAAGTCCCAAAGATCTTGGAATCCCCATACATCAAAGACCCGGAAAACAGCAAGAAAAGCTACGAGCCGTTCAAACGGGAGATAGCCATGATCCGAAATGGAAAATTCGATCCGAAGATGAGGGAGAAAGTGGTGGAAGATAACAGATAAAAAAGGAGTTCTACTTAGTAGAACTCCCTGAATGTTTTCTTTCGGCATCTCTGCCTATCCGGGTTTTGGTAAACAAACAACCCTTATAAAGCTCAGCCATGCACTGTTTCCCGGAACATCACACGCATCATCACTCTACAGCCTGCTACGACTATTAAGTTTACGTCAGTCTGATAGGCAACTCCTGTCACCTGCATAACAGCGCTTTCGCCCCGTTTCTATTATTCATTATAAACTGAGCCACAAGAAAGGCAATAAACTTGTGGTTTACCCCTTACTTCTCCGGATGCTCCGTCAGCCAATGCTCAATAACCTGCGCATCAGAGTGGCACTGCACAAAAGTTCCATTGATCCTCTGGGTGCTTTCGATACCCTTTCCGGTGGTGATGACCAGTTCGCCAGGCTGTGCCTCGTCAAGAGCTTTGGTTAAAGCTTCCTCTCTGTCAACTATAATGTAGCAAGGCTTGGTGATATACTGCTTGATCTCCTTGCAGATCTCTTCGCAGGACTCAAATCCAGGATCCTCCATGGTGAGGACAACCTTATCTGCGTACTGCTCAGCAAGTCTTCCCATATCCTCACGGCGTTTTTTATAACGTTCCCCGCCGCAGCCAAATACAACAGTTATGGACTTTGGTTTCATGGTCTTTTTGACCATCTCGTACAGTCTGTACATGCTGATGTAGTTGTGTGCGTAGTCTATCATAAATGTACGGTCTTTCCAATGGTAGACCTGAAGTCTTCCTGGGACATACACATCTCTTATGCTGCTTCTGATCTGTGCATTTGGGATGCCTATGAGCAGTGCTGAAATTATGGCTGCGACAATGTTTTCAACGTTGTAGTCGCCTATAAGGTTTGTATTGTAAGCTCTGTTTTCACCGTCATAGATAAGTTCAAAATAACTGTTATGATCCGTGAGTTCTTCATTGTGGATCAGAGCAAAATCCGTATCTTTTTCAAAAAAGTCATCCTTGCTGGACATAAGCTTTTCAACGGATTCCCTGCTTCCGTATACTACGACATGCTTGTCTCTGACAGCATCATATATGGTGTCGAAATATCTTGTGTCGCTGTACAGAACCACATTCTCACACTGCTTCAGAAATGAGACCTTGCAACCGAGATAATCTTCCATGGATGCATGCTCTGTAGGGCTGATGTGGTCGTAGTCGATGTTTGTAAATACGCCGACCTTGTACTGTTCACCATATATACGGTTCATCTTCATAGCCTGTGATGAGACTTCCATGATACAGTGCGTGCAGCCGTCCTTCACAGCCATATCGAAATATGTCTGAAGTTCGATTGGCTCAGGTGTGGTGAGAGTTGTCTCAAACACTTTTGTTCCAACGTCAATCTCATGTGTGGAGAATGCCGAGCATTTGTTGTCCGTATACTTATCCAGAATATCTTTCATGACAAATGTAACTGTGGTCTTTCCCTTTGTTCCGGTGATTCCAACTTTTGTCATGGAGTCGCCAGGATTGCCGTAGAACCATCTTGCGGCGAGTGCCATAGCCTTTCTTATGTCATTTACAATGATAAATGGAATGGAAACGTCGTCATATTTCTGCTGTGACAGATATACGACAGCCCCCTGGGAAATAGCTGATTTCAGGTATTCCTCCTTAAATGAAGCTCCTTTGCACACGAAAAATGTGCCAGGAACCACGTCCTTGGAATTGATTGTTATATGTGCAGGAGTGATGTCTTTGCATTCCTCCGAATATTCAGTTATGAGCCCCTGCTGATCAAGAATATCCAGCAAAGTTGTAAAATGTAAAATTTTGTTCATATCTTTTTCCCCTTGGAATATATATATTTTGATCGTGCACATCCAGTGCGCTTTTTATCCAAATGCTTAAATTATTATGCTTTCTATATACGATTATGTCAAATATAAATTAGAGATTATTATTTTTTATTTTTAGTTATCTCCATCTGTATGCTGATATATCCCATTTGGCATAGTCAATCGTATTATAGCATGATTTGTCATAGTATAGCACTTAATATTGCTGAATTACAAATTAAAGCATGTGGAGAGAATTTGAAAATGTGGGTAAGAAGCCTGTTTTTTTGATAAATTACAGACATTTGTTGATAACTTCTATCAAGTGTGTGGATTTGTGTTGACAAAGAGAATTTTGTGAAATAAATTGTAGACGCAATTTGAATCTTGAATATTATAAAAAAGGGGTCAGGCACCGAGAAAAGTAGGCTCTGGGAAAAGGGGGTCAGGCACCGAGAGCAGATAAGATATCAAAAAAGAGGCTATTGATGATAGCATGATGTTGCGTCGATGGAAAGAGAGGTAGGAAATGTCGGAATTTGTTACGTTGTTTATACCATTTGTAGGAACGACACTAGGGGCGGCTATGGTGTTTTTGATGAAGGATAAAATTTCTCCATTTGTTGAAAAGGCACTCCTTGGATTTGCGGCTGGTGTCATGATAGCTGCATCCATATGGTCACTGCTCATACCTTCTATAGATATGGCAAAGGATCAGGGGAAGATAGCATGGATGCCGGCTCTTGTGGGGTTTGCACTTGGAATTGTGTTTTTGCTGGTTCTTGATACGGTGATTCCGCATCTTCATCTTGAGAGTGACAAACCAGAGGGCGTGAAATCTGGATTACAGAAGACGACCATGATGATATTTGCGGTTACACTTCATAATATTCCGGAGGGAATGGCAGTTGGAGTGGTGTATGCCGGCGCAGCAATGGGCAATATGGGAGTGTCTATCACCGGTGCGTTAGCTCTGTCTATAGGAATTGCAATACAGAATTTTCCGGAGGGTGCCATCGTGTCTATGCCTCTTGTCGGGGAGGGCATGAGCAAGAAAAGGGCATTTCTCTATGGAACACTGTCAGGTGCCGTTGAACCTGTAGGGGGCTTCTTTACTGCGCTCCTTGCGGCACAGGTGACACCGCTTCTCCCATATTTTCTTGCGTTTGCGGCCGGGGCGATGTTCTATGTGGTTATAGAGGAGCTGATTCCAGAGTCTCAGGCGGGAGAGCACACAAATATAGGAACTATAGGTGCTGCGGTGGGATTTGCACTTATGATGGTTCTGGATGTGGCTCTTGGATAATAGAAAAAATATTGGTTTTGCAAAGAAAAAATAAGACGTCTGTTATCTGGCATAAATTTAATGTTTATATTATATGGTGAAAATGGTATAGACTAAGATAAAATTGTCAATGTTATACATAAAGATGCGATGCCTTAGATGGCTAAATGATAAAATATGAGCAAATACTCGTGTTGATTTTAGAATAAAGTTAGTTTAGACTAACATTGTAAATCATGTGAGCTCCTGTACCTTCTGTGAACTGCTGAATCAGGGGGATTCCGGGGCGATACAAGGAAGGAGAAATATAAAAATGATGAATTATCTTGAAATCGAAAAGGTAATAGGAAGAGAAATCCTTGATTCAAGAGGAAATCCAACAGTTGAGGCTGAGGTGTATCTGGCAGATGGAACAGTAGGCCGTGGCGCTGCGCCAAGTGGCGCTTCTACAGGTGAGTTTGAGGCACTTGAGCTTCGTGACGGAGACAAGTCAAGATACCTTGGCAAGGGTGTCCAGAAGGCAGTAGAGAATATAAATACGACTATAAATGACGTACTTACAGGAATGGATGCGTCTGATATATATGCAGTAGATGCAGAAATGATCAAGGCAGATGGGACAAAGGACAAGTCAAACCTTGGCGCAAATGCGATTCTTGCAGTTTCAATCGCAGCAGCAAGAGCAGCTTCAATCTCTCTTGACATTCCTCTTTACAGATTCCTCGGCGGAATCTCAGGAAACAAGCTTCCTGTTCCAATGATGAACATCGTAAACGGTGGATGTCATGCTCTGTCATCAGGACTTGACGTTCAGGAATTCATGATCATGCCAGTTGGTGCTCCTTCATTTAAGGAGTGTCTGAGATGGTGTGCAGAGGTATTCCATGCACTTGCAGGGATTCTCAAGGATAGAGGCCTTGCCACATCAGTAGGTGATGAGGGTGGATTTGCTCCGGCACTTAAGTCTGACGAGGAGGCTATCGAGACAATACTTGAGGCTGTAGAGAAGGCTGGATATGAGCCGGGTAAGGACTTTATGATCGCTATGGACGCTGCTTCATCAGAGTGGAAGAGTGAGAAGGGCAAGGGCTGGTACAAGCTTCCAAAGGCTGGAACAGAGTATACAGCAGAGCAGCTCATCGAGCACTGGGCAAAGCTTGTTGAGAAGTATCCTATCATCTCAATCGAGGATGGTCTCGATGAGGAGGATTGGGAAGGATGGCAGAAACTCACAGCAAGACTTGGTGACAAGATCCAGCTTGTCGGTGATGATCTGTTCGTTACAAATACAGAGAGACTTGCAAAGGGTATCGAGATGGGATGCGCAAACTGTATCCTTATCAAGCTCAACCAGATCGGCTCAGTATCAGAGACACTTGAGGCTATCAAGATGGCTCATAAGGCTGGATACACAGCAATATCATCACACAGATCAGGTGAGACAGCAGATACAACTATTGCAGATCTCGCAGTGGCACTCAACACATGCCAGATCAAGACAGGTGCTCCTTCAAGATCAGAGAGAGTTGCAAAGTACAACCAGCTCCTCAGAATCGAAGAACAGCTTGGCGGCTCAGCTGTATATCCTGGAATCAAAGCTTTCAATGTAAAGCAGTAAGGCAGGTATACTTGATACAGTAATCATTTTGTTTGATTATATAGATTGTATAAAGGATATAGAATGTTGTGCATGGATGCTGCAAGGGCGTAGCATGTTATGTATATAACATATATAGTATTAGCCATGCGAAGGCATCTCCACTGATGAGATCATCGGCGGAGGTGCTTTTTTAGTGTTTTTATAGTGATTCTTTATGGAGAAGGGCTTTTGTGTGGATTTGCGCTGACTGTGCCAACTAGCACTTGTCATTGAGGTGAGGGTTTGCGTTGGCTGCACTGACTCGCACTTATTTGTGTTTCTTGTGATAAAAGTGCATAAAATTTTCACTTTTTTGAAAAATACCGTGCAAAAGATAAAATAAATGAATTTATTGTAGCTTTTATGGAAATAAATACTAAAAAGATAAAAAGCTGTATCGAAAAAGTATTAACTTTTTCAAGAAGATAAAAACAGCGAGTTATAAATGCGATGTAACATGGCGGCAAACAGCCCGGATGGAAAATTAAATTTGTTAAAAAAAATAATGCATTTGACAAATGTAGATAATGATAAAAGCAAGTCCGATAAATATAAATTCGCTATAGAGCCACAAGGCGTGTGTAGATGCAATGCCAATATGTAGAAACAAAGGCCTATAAAGAAATAATAGAAATAACAACATACTATTTGGGAGGATAGCAAAGATGAAACCGACATGGGTGGAAGTGCTATTATTGCCATTCGACAATATTGATCGAAGGAACAAGGAAACCGCCAGCAAAGGATTATTAGTTTAAAAAATGCCTAAAATTCCCTCGATTTTATGTATGCATTTTAATGTTAAAAATATGGAATCACTTGACAGATAGTGTTAAACTATACATAGGCTTATCGGGAGGTAGGAATCATGGCTTCAAAAAGAGATTATTATGAAGTTCTCGGCGTTTCTAAGACAGCCACGGACGCTGAGATAAAAAGAGCATATAGAACCCTGGCGAAGAAATACCACCCGGATACGAATCCTGGCGATGCGACGGCTGCAGAGAAGTTTAAGGAGGCCTCTGAGGCCTATGCGGTATTGTCTGACGCCGAGAAGAGGAAGATGTATGATCAGTTTGGAATGGCTGCATTCGATGGCTCCGGCGGAGCTGCAGGTGGTGATCCATTCGGAGGCGGAGGCTTCCACTTTGAGGGTGGAGACTTCGGCGATATGTTTGGCGATATATTTGGCTCGTTCTTTGGTGGTGGCGGTGGACGCTCGCAACGAGGCGGCTTTGGTGGATTCAGTCAGGGAAGCTTCAATGCCAGAGGAAGAGATATGGAGGCAAGCGTCACCATAGATTTTGATGATGCTGTATACGGATGTGACAAGACTTTGTCGTTTAATGATGGACGCGGTGGCAGTTCACAGCTTACAGTTCATATACCGGCGGGCATAGAAAGCGGCGGCGTGCTCCGGCTTGCTGGCAAGGGTTATCCTGGAACCGGCAAAGGACAGCCGGGAGATATGCTCCTTCAGGTAAATGTCAGAGACAAGGCAGGTTATGAGCGTAAAGGACTAGATATATATACCACGGCGCTTGTGCCATTTGATGTGGCAGTTCTCGGCGGCGAGATACTTGTTCATACCATGTTTGGTGATGTGAAGTGCAAGATAGCACCGGGGACACAGTCGGGAAGCAAGATAAGGCTTCGTGGCAAAGGTGTACAGGCCAGAGGCGGCAACACCCACGGCGATCATTATGTGACTGTGAGAATTGCAGTGCCAAGGAATATTTCGCCGGAGGCACAGGCTGCACTTAAGAAGTTCACAGAGCTTGTGAATAAAGGCTGACAGAAAAACAGGGCGGTAGGCTTACTTAAGAGCTTACCGCCCTATTTTTGTACATTGCACAAAAATACATATGCAGCCTACTTAAGCCAATTGAATTAATGGTACTTTAGAATATAATATAATAGTATCTGAGATAGGATTGTTTGCAATAACCTTTGAAAAGTGAAGAGATTACATTATAAAGTAAACAGAATAAAGTGAATAGAACAAAGTAAATAGAAATATTCATGATGAAGTGAATGAGAATAAATATTCAGAGGTAAAAATGTTATTAGATAAAGATATACGTGAACCATTATTTGAATTCCTTGAGGAGAGATATGGTAAGGTTCGGATCCTGGAGGAGAAGACTGTTGGCAACTCCCGTGCGGATGTCGTAATGGTCATTCCGGACAAGATAGTGGGGATCGAGATAAAAAGTGACGCAGACACATACACACGTCTGGAGAGACAGGTAGCTGACTATGATCTGTATTTTGACCAGAATATTGTAGTGGTCGGAAGTACACATGCAAGTCATGTGGCAGAGCATGTGCCAGACTACTGGGGGATCATATCTGTTGAAGAATATGATACAGGTATCGAGGCGGCTACAGGAAGTAAGCCGGCTACAGGCAGCAAGTCAGATACAGGCAGCAAGCCAGATGCAGAAGGCCTGGAGGATGGAGTGTCAGACAAGCTGACTCACAAGATCGACTTTTATGTGGTAAGGGAAATGCAGCCAAATCCGAAGGCTGATTTACTTCGCACGATCCGTGTACTTTGGAGACCGGAGATTTCCCAGATTCAGGAGAAATACAGTCTTCCAATGTATAAGGGTAAGAGCAAGGATTTTGTCAGGACGCTTATAGTGGACAGGCTTCCGGCGGAGATAGTGCATCATGAGATCAGTGAGATCCTGTTCGAGAGGGATTATGCAGCCATGATCGAGCAGATACAGGAGTTCAGAAAGACCCAGGCGGCAAAGCGTGGCAAGACTGTCAGGAGAAAGAAAAAAAGATACAGAAGAAAGAAGAGAGATGCATAGAGGTGACAGCATGATAAAGAAGTATACATACGGAAAGCCATTTCAGACCGAATCAGTAGTGGTAGATATCGCAGCAGAAAAAGGACAGCCAGATTACGGCGATATAGACTTAACAGCCGGATTTTCGTATACATTTGGCCTTGGAGACAGCGATATAGTGTACGGCCTTGGCGAGGCGAACAGAGGAATCAACAAGAGAGGCTACAAGTATATAAGCAACAACACAGACAATCCGCATCATCACGAGGATGTATACTCACTGTATGCATCACATAACTTTATTATAGTTTCAGGAGCACAGACATTTGGCCTGTATTTTGACTATCCATCCACTATCACATTTGACGTGGGATATACGAAGTACAATGAGATGCATATTTTCTGTGACAGTGCAGATCTGGATATCTATGTGATAACAGGTGACAGCCCATATGATATCACAAAGCAGTTCAGGAAGATGATCGGAAGGAGTTATATCCCGCCAAAGTTTGCATTTGGATTTGGACAGAGCCGCTGGGGATACAAGACACCGGAGGACTTTGAGACGGTGGCGAGAAAATATAGAGAGAACCACATCCCGATCGATATGGTCTACATGGATATAGATTACATGGATAGCTATAAGGATTTCACCATAAATGACGACTTTGGCGATTTTTCGGAGTATGTGGAGAATCTGAAAAAGGATAATATACGCCTGATCCCGATCATAGATGCCGGTGTAAAGATCGAGGAAGGTTACGATGTGTATGAGGAGGGCGTGGCAAATAACTACTTCTGTAAGAGAGCAGATGGAAGTGATTTCGTTGCGGCGGTATGGCCGGGATATACGCATTTCCCTGATGTGCTGAACCCTGAGGCGAGACGATGGTTTGGTGCAAAGTACAAGATCCTCACGGATGCAGGTATAGAGGGCTTCTGGAATGACATGAATGAGCCGGCGATCTTCTTCACCCCGGAGGGTGTGAGTGAGCTGAAGGAAGCCATGAAGAAATTCATTGATAAGGACGAGACTGTGGATGATGTCTGGGGCATCTCGGGTATGGCAGCAGGTGTTGCAAATAACAAGAAGGATTATGAATCCATGTACCACAATGTGGATGGGAAGATGGTGCGTCACGACAAGGTTCACAACCTCTTTGGATATAACATGACAAGGGCGGCAGGCGAGGCGCTTCGCGAGATCTCACCGGATGAGAGAAGACTTCTGTTCTCCAGATCGTCTTATATAGGAATGCACCGTTATGGTGGTGTCTGGATGGGTGATAACAAATCGTGGTGGTCACACATCCTGCTCAACATCAAGATGCTTCCGTCCATGAATATGTGCGGTTTCCTGTATACGGGTGCGGATCTCGGTGGATTTGGATGCGACACATCCAGAGACCTTCTTCTCAGATGGCTTGCACTCGGCGTGTTCACTCCGCTCATGCGTGACCATTCTTGTGAGGGTACAAGAGATCAGGAGTGCTATCAGTTTGAGCATATAGAGGATTTCAGGAATGTGATCGGTGTCCGTTATCGATTGCTTCCATATATATACAGCGAGTACATGAAGGCGGCCTTGACGGACGACATGATGTTCAAGCCACTGGCATTTGAATATCCAGATGATAGGATCGCGGCTCATGTTGAGGATCAGCTCATGCTTGGAAATGAGATCATGATCGCACCGGTTTACACGCAGAATGCCATCGGAAGATATGTGTATCTGCCGGAGGATATGATGCTTGTAAGGTTTACGGCAGACGGAGCAGTAGAGCAGACGGAGATGCCTGCAGGACATCACTTCGTGGAGGTTCCGGAAAATGAGGTCATCCTGTTTGTTAGAAGCGGCAAATGTATACCTGTCGTGGATGTGGCGGAGTGCGTTGCGGATATCGACAAAACTACAATGCAGCTGATCGGCTACAGGAACAGCAGCTATATGCTGTACGATGATGACGGTTATACAAGGGAGTATGATCTAGAGAAAAATAGTGCGCTCTTATTTAAATAAGACGCATGGCAAGGGATAAGCTGGCAGAGGCACGGTTAATATATAATATTACCTGATAGATATCAGAAAATATAACACCAGAGAATATAACATCAGAGAATATAACATTAGAGAATATATAAGGAAGAGAAGTCATGAAGAACGTAAAATTAATTGCATCCGACATGGATCATACACTGCTTATGGAGAATGGAAAACTCCCGGATGGTTTCTTTGATTACATTGACAGGCTGGATGAGAAGGGGATTCGTTTTGTTGTAGCCAGCGGAAGGCCTATGTACACCCTGAGGGACATGTTCGGAGACAAGATGGATAAGATGGTGGTCATCGGTGATAACGGTGCGGCTATCTCCAACTGCGGCAAGATCATATACAAGAGCCTGATGGATGTGGAAGAGTACCAGAGTATGATACGCTTTGTGGAAGACGAGACGGATGGTGTTGCTGTACTGTGTGCTCTATCCGGAGCATATGTCCTGAAAAAATACGAAAAGTATGCGAAGTTTTTCAAAGCATTTCTCAGTAATCTTGTGTTTGTTGATGATATGAGAAGCCTTGACGTCGAGGCCAATAAGTTTACGATATTTGCTCCGGATAAGGATGCCGCTGTGAAGTACAAAGAGATCTATACGCCACGTTTTGGAGATAACTTCTCAGTCACTGTGGGCGGAAGAGAATGGATCGACATCATGAATAAAGGTATCAATAAAGGAATGGCCATGAGAAAGATCGGGGAACTTCTTGGTATCGATACCAGCGAGATGATGGCATTCGGCGACAACTTCAACGATGCGGAGATGCTGAAGACGGTATATTACAGCTATATCGTGGCAAATGCGCAGCCTGGCATGGAGAAGTTTGCAAGATTTTGCGCCCCATCCAATGAGGAGCGGGGAGTGCTCCAGGTTATGGAGCAGGTGCTGGCAGCCAACTTGTAGGCGGAGTATAGAAACGGTCATAAATAACGGATAGAAATCAAAGACTCAGTCTCTTATTAACAGGGGCTGGGTCTTTTAATATATTGATAATGTAAGCAGTGACCACTAAATCTTAATATTAAACGTAATAAGATTGTAAGATGTGGATGTTAGAATAAAACCATCAAGTAGATCAGACAAAGAAATGGCAGAAAATGAAAAAGAAGTGAAAAGGAAGAGGTATCATGAATATATTATCAACCCACAATCTTACAAAGACATACGGAACAGGAGACAATGTCGTGCATGCACTTACAGATGTGTCACTTGATATTGAAGAGGGAAAATTTGTATCTATCATAGGCAGTTCGGGAAGCGGAAAGTCAACACTTCTAAATCTCTTAGGAGGTCTCGACAGGCCTACATCGGGGGATGTCATACTGGACGGCAAAGCTATTTTTGAAATGGACGATGAGGCACTTACTATATTCAGAAGACGAAAGATAGGATTTGTCTTCCAGAATTACAATCTGGTGCCGATATTAAATGTGTACGAGAATATAGTGCTTCCGATCGAGCTGGATGGAACAAAGATAGACACTGCGTATGTAGATAAAATTATGGATGTGCTCGGCTTATCGGAAAAGAAATTTTCCATGCCTAACCAGCTGTCAGGAGGCCAGCAGCAGAGGGTTGCGATAGCCAGAGCGCTGGCAGCAAAACCTTCGATCATATTGGCTGATGAGCCGACAGGCAATCTGGACAGCAAGACCAGCATGGATGTCATTGCACTGTTAAAGCTGACTGGTAAAGAGTTTGCACAGACGATAGTGATGATCACTCATAATGAAGAGATAGCAACCATGGCAGACCGGATGATACGGATCGAAGATGGCAGGATCTTCTCAGCAGGGGCACCAGGTGTGGCAAATGGGGGTGAGAATGATGCTTAGAAACAATAACCAGGCGGCGGTGAGCAGGATATATCATCGAATGTTAAAGCAGAATAAAGTGCGAAATGTAATTGTTATTCTGGCGATCGTTCTCACAACATTTATGTTCACGGCTGTATTTACATTGGGATTTTCCATAGCTAAAAATCTTAACCAGATGCAGCTCAGACTTCAGGGAACAAGATCTTCTATATATATGGAGCATCCATCTGAAGGTCAGATAAATGATATAAAGTCCTGTCCGTCACTTCTTGCGGCGGGAATACAGATTGATGCACAGACGGTAAGCACGGAATCAGGCAAGTACAGTTATCTGCTTCAGTATGATGATGATACGGAATTTAATGAGAATCTGAAACCTGCCATAACTGATATAAATGGCAGTTATCCGAAGGATGAGAATGAGATAATGCTCACAAAGCAGATACTTGACAATATGGGTATCACGTCGCCAAAGGTAGGTCAGAATGTTACGTTTGTGATGGATGGTGAGAGGAAAAATTTTGTGCTCTCAGGCTGGTACACAGGATTTGCCAAGAGCAGCGTATGCCTGGTGTCAAAGAAATATGTGGATTTCCAGGGAATAGATATGCAGAAAGATGGACGTGTCAGTATCTCCGCAAAGGAGGGCAAGGGTGATAAACTCCAAGATGAACTTGAGAAGAATGTTACTTTGAGGCAGGACCAGAAGTTTGACGTGAAATATGATGTTCAGTCTGAAAATGGTTCAAACCGTGTTTTTATAGCTATAAGTATAGGCATTATAGCTCTTATGATACTCCTTAGTGGATATCTTCTTATATATAATGTAATGTATATATCTGTTACAAAGGATATAAGATTCTATGGAATGCTGAAGACCATCGGAGCCACGATGTCCCAGATACAGAAGATAGTGAAAAAACAGGCACTATATCTGGCTTGTGTAGGAATTCCGATAGGGGTACTTCTTGGAGCTGCGGTGTCATTTGGCGTTGTTCCTCTTGCTATGAACATGCTGTCGATAGACAGGGAAGCTGCACTTTCATCGGCGGTCAGTTTCAATCCGGGAATATATGTATTTTCCGTGGTATTTGCATTTGTAACTGTATTTATAAGTGCAAGGAAACCGGCAAAATATGCCGGGAAGATATCTGCAATCGATGCTATGAAATATACTGGAAATATATCAGGAACAAGATATAAGTCCACCAGTGGAGGAAGGCCCTGGAAGATGGCATGGAGGAATGTGTTTCGTGAAAAAAAGAGAAGTATACTTGTGTTCGCATCGATATTCATGGGTTCAGTTACATTTCTGTGTGTGAATACATTTATATCATGCATGGATGCGGACAGTTATATAGAGCACTATCTTCACAATGATTATGTGCTATATGGCGGCGGAGAATCAGATAACTATAAGCCTCAGGCGGCCATGGCAGACATCGCGGAACAGATGCAAAGCATTCCGGGTATGGGTACTGTAGAGGTGAACAGAAGCGCAAAGGTAAGACTGCCATTTGATGCTGAACTTTATGCACCGTTTATTGAGACCGAGGATGACCCGGAATCTCTTGCGACATTTTATGAGACAACGACCAACAGTGAGGCACAGTATGGGGCACCGCTGATATCGGTCAATTCAGATATGATAAAGCTCTACAACAAAACTGCCAGACAGAAGATAGATATAGATGCATTCGAAAAAGGAGAGGTATGTCTGATAGGTTATGTAGATTCCATATCAGCGTCGGAGCGGATGACGGATAAGACTCTGACACTTGTAAATGACCAGACGGGCAGGAAGAGACAGATCACAGTTGGCGCAGCCATGATGAGGACAGAGCAGTCAGCAATCACCGCTGGGTATTATTGGACACTTGGTGGAGCTCCGGAGGCGATATTTGTGAGTGATGCGGTGATGGATGATCTGTTTCCGGATGCGGATATCTCATGCATCATTGCGGATGCGGAGAAAGAAAAAGAAACAGAAGTGACACCATATGTACAGCGTATCGTAAAGGAAAATCCAATCATAGCCGGGAGTGATATCAAGTCGGTGGAGGGCTCGGAATTCAAGAAGTCTATGCTGTCGCTTGAGGTGATAGGCGGTGGAATGTCGATCATATTGATACTTATCGGAGTGGTGAATTATATCAATGTTATGATCACCGGTGTATATACGAGAAAACTGGAACTGGCAGTGCTTGAGAGCGTTGGAATGACAAAGAGGCAGATACGTAATATGCTTATGTACGAGGGCATGTTTTATGGTATTATAACAACAGTACTTATTGTGACACTTGGAAGCCTTATGATGTATGGAGCTGGCCGGCTAAGTGTGAATATAGCCGATTATGCAGTATTTCATTATCCGTATGCACTTGTTGCCGGAGTCGTTGTTGTGCTGTTTGCTATATGCATTGTGGTTCCGACGATGGTGTTCAGACTTGTGACAAAAGATACGGTGACAAGCCGGCTGAGAGAAGCATCATAGATATTTGGCAGACCGGGAGTTGTGAAAATGATATGGAATCAGCATGTAATTGATAGGAGAAAGTATGAAACGTATTTTGGTCGTGGAGGATGATGTGATCATATGTGGAGGTGTGAAGCTATTCCTTGAAAAGAGGGGATACGAAGTTGAAACTGCGTACTCATGCAAGGAGGCGGATGGCTGTCTGGAACATGGTTTCGATCTGATATTGCTTGACAGAAACCTTCCCGATGGAAGGGGCCTTGACTACTGCAGAGAACTGAGAAAAAGTACAAAGATCCCGATCATCTTCCTCACGGCAAGAGATACGGAGGCTGATATGATAGAGGGGTTTTTGGCCGGCTGCGATGACTATATAGCGAAGCCGTTTTCCGTGGAACTTCTGTATCAGCGGATAGAGGCAGTCCTTCGAAGAAGTGAAAATGCACCGGATGGGGTAAAGCGCGAACGTTTTCATTATGGAGATATGAGTGTTGACTTTGAGCGGATGCAGGTGTACATATCGGATGAACCGATAAAGCTGTCCGTTACGGAATACAGGATACTGGAACTGCTGATAAAAAATAAGGGGCGCGTTCTCACAAGAGATATGATCATACAGAAGATTTGGGATGACAATGAAAATTATGTGGATGAGAACACGCTGAATGTGCATATCAGAAGACTGCGTCAGAAGATAGAAAAGGATGCCGGCAATCCGGAGTACGTGATCACGGTGTTTGGAATTGGATATACATTTGGCGAGACATAGGCAGGGGTATATAACAGAGATAATATGGATAAATATATTGACAACTATGGTAAATATACGAAGAGAGTGAGGATGCTGTATGTATGCTCACTTCTTTTGTTTGTGTTTTTAGCAGTATTTGAGTATGTATGTTCAGGAAAAATACTTGCGGCCATAGGCGCACTGGCGTGTGGTGTAGTTATGTTTGTTGTCATAAGGTTGCTGCAGAAGGCGGATGATGACTTTATTTCGGAGGTCGTGGCAGCCATGTCGGATCTTCTGGACAATCTCTCTGAGCTGAAACGGCAGCAGGTATTTCCGGAAAATGAGGACTCGCTGGTATCAAGGCTGCAGAGCAAGGTTGACAAGATAATCGATGCGCTGAAGCTTCAGAATTCCAGAGAGAGGTTAGAGCATGAGAATATTAAGGGGCTGGTATCGGATCTTTCCCATCAACTGAAGACGCCAATATCGAATCTGAGGATGTACACGGATTTTCTGAAAAATCCGGATATAAGTGATGATGAGCGTACTCAGTACTTGCAAGTTCTTGAGCTGGCGGTGGAGCGCTTGTCATTTCTCTCGGAGAGTATGATAAAGGTGTCCAGACTGGAAAGCGGACTTATCAATCTCGATGTGAAAAGCCAGAGTATAAATGACACTGTGCTGCAGGCAGTGAAAGATGTATATGTGAGTGCGAAAAACGCCGATATAACTATCAGATATGATGAACAGGTGAAATGTGATATACAGCATGACAGAAGATGGACTGCGGAAGCGTGTTTCAATCTTTTGGATAATGCAATAAAATACGGAAAAACTGGAAGTGAGATAGTCCTGTCGGTCAGAAAACTAGGGCTCACGGTTGAAATCAGTGTGACAGATGAGAATGAACCAATAGGAGAGGATGAGCGCACACATATATTTGAGAGGTTTTACCGTGGCAGAAATTCCGGTGACAAGGATGGCGTTGGAATAGGTCTTTATCTGTCAAGGGAGATCATAGAAAAGCAGGGCGGAATGTTAAGTGTTATTCCCCAAAAGGGCGGTAACAAGTTCGTGATCGTGCTGCAGAGCTGATGAATGGAATAATGGAATGATTATATATAAAGGAGTACATATGATTTACACATACCCGGATTATTATAAGAAATTCAGCTGCATAGCGGACAAATGCCCGGATACATGCTGCGGCAAATGGCAGATAGTGATAGATGATGATTCGTTGGAAAAATATGAGGATTATAATGGTGAGTACAGGGATGAGCTGCGCCGCAAGGTAAATTGGAAAGAAGACGTTTTCAGACACGGCAGAAGTGGAAAGTGTGCATTTCTGCGGGATGACATGCTGTGTGATCTGTATATACACATGGGTAAGGAAAGCCTTTGTACCACCTGCAGGGAGTATCCGAGACATACGGAGGAATTCGAGAACGTGCGCGAGGTTTCATTATCACTTTCATGTCCTGAAGTGGCACGTATACTGATGAACATCACTGACAAGGTCACATTTGTGACTGAGGAAGATGACGAGGACGAGGTGTTCGATGATTTTGATTATTTCCTGTACTCGAATCTTGAGGATATAAGGGAGGAGATTCTGAAGATCATTCAGGACAGAAGTGTGGACATCCGGATCAGAATCGAACGGGTGCTTCAGATTGGCGCGTCGGCACAGAGACATTATGATGAGGGTGACCTTGTCATGTGGGATGAGTGTGAGGAGCAGGATAAGCCGGAGATCCACGGAGACCATGAAGAGTATATGTTACTTCAGAAGCAGGCTATGTTTCTCATTGAAGATCTTGAACTTTTGTATGATGACTGGGAGGATGTGCTCATAGAGTCGCAGGAGCTGCTGTTTGGACAGGGTGAGAAAGTTTTCATGGAGAATAAGAAATGGTTTGAAAAGTGGTGGAGGGACAACTGCGAGGTTACAGGTTGTCATCCTGGACAGGAATCGGATACTGCTGAGAGTGTTGTGACTGAGGACAATGTGATTGAGGGTGTGCTTCGCATGACGATGGACATATTCCTTGAACAGATCATAGTCTACTTCATCTCGATATATCTTCTCGGCGCAGTGTACGACGATAATATATCCGGCAAGGTAAACGCATGCGTCGGACATGCGGTTGAACTCTATATGCTGCTCATGGCTAGATGGCTCAGAAATGGTGAGACTTTGTCGGCGGATGATCTCATAGAGCTCTCTTACAGATATTCCAGGGAGATAGAGCATTCGGACGAGAATCTTGAACAGGTTGAGGTGCTTGACTGGTTTGATCTGTAGTTATATCTTCTCAAGATCCTTATACTGCTCCAGTGCAGGACTCTCGTCGCCGACATACCAGTAGTCGCAGCAATCCCCGCCAAGAGCCTCGATCTGTGTACGGATCAGGCGGGCGTGCATGACCTCCGCAAGGTAGTGGTCAGTCCTGCACAGATAAGGGAGCAGGTCCGCATAGCCGTGCTCCTTTGCATGCTTCGCTATAGGACATCCAATCAGATGGAAGCAGAACCCTTCAGTCCTTCCATCCGGGTTGATCTCAACCTTCCAACTATCCATCCATTCGCCTTTTGCCTGGTGTTCTTTTTGCATCTTGTTGAATTTAACATAAGTCTTTTCAAATAGCTTGTATGGCCAGTTGCTCCTGTTGCCATTCACTATTTTCCCAAGGAATTTCATCTTTTCAGCGGCATCCCGTTTGATGGTGAGAAGAACCTCGCCGTCAAGCCTGTGGCCGCTTGCCTCATAGAATGATACAATGGTAAACCAGTCATACATGTTGGTCGCCATCATGTTCTTGCCGAGATCCGGCATGTCCTTGCGCATGAATTCCCTGTAATATTCATCAGCCTTTTTGAATATACCATCCGCCTCGGACGAAAGATTCTCTTTGCAGTATTTTTTATAGAGCTTTGCATAGCTCGATACTGAATATGCCCGTTTCATCTTATTTACCTCCCATAACCTGATGGCAGCCCATCAGAATCCGCAGTGATGGGGCTGACAGATCCAACCAAACTATTTGGTTAGAGCATACTAACTGAGTAAATTTTATCATATATATGGTGGAAGCACAATTCTTGAATATTATCTATAGCAATAATATAATTTATAAAATGTGATATTAGATCCAAATAGAAATATTATAGAATAATTATCAGACATCTTATGATGATTAATGTTGTTTAGGGATTGATCGACAATGATATAAAGGGGTATGGAGAAGATAGAAAATATGGGAAATATAGAAAATATCCATATTGCTGTATGTGATGATGAAGAGCTGACTCACAGAGAAGTTGAGGAGAAATTAATAGAATATAGGGAATCCAGAAAATGTGTATATAAGCTGTCACATTATGATTCTGCACAGATGCTGCTTAATGAGACAGAAGAGATACATATATTATTATTGGATATAGACATGCCTGTTATGGATGGGATAGAGGTTGCCGCTGCGCTGAAAAAGAGCGGAAGACAATGCAATATTATAATGCTCACGAGTAAAAGGGAGCGTTTTAAAGATGCATTTAAGATAGGTGCGACGAGATTTGTGACAAAACCCATCGAGAAAGATGAGCTGTTTGAGGCGCTGGACAGCGCAGTGGCGTCACTCGCTGGGTATGGCACAGTCACAGTAAAATATAATGGGGAAGATTGCACCGTTCGCCAGAGAGATATCTATATGGTGGAGGCGAAAAGAGATTATGTAAAAATATATCT